>Ga0307377_10001311_pt1 | contig 32158 bp, 42 predicted proteins | sample TR3MG_FD_202535 | JGI IMG/M metagenome (GOLD analysis project Ga0307377, IMG submission 202535) | Soil microbial communities from Risofladan, Vaasa, Finland - TR-3 | ecosystem: Environmental > Terrestrial > Soil > Coastal area > Acid sulfate soil | place: Finland: Risofladan, Vaasa | collected... | reverse complement strand
CCAACTTGAAATGAATATCCTGCGCTATCTAACATAAGTTCACATCCTTTTAAATATGGTCTAGATCTCATATTATGAAATTGCTTTCCATATCTACCAAAAACTCTTTTATCTATAGGAAGATGTGGTTTAATTCCAAAACCTACGCTAGTAAGATATTTATCACAATTATCTAATAAAAATCTATTGATAGTTTCTGGTTCCATATATCCAGGATAATATTTTAATATAGAATTAAAATGCGCTCTGATAGCTGGCAATGCTGCTGCTACAAATCCGTTTGTGTTATTTGTCATTAATCTTCTATTTCGTATCTAGTTACTATTTCTTTTGGTTTGAATGTAACTTCTTTTCCATGTATAACTTTTCTTATTATTTGATTGTGTATTGAACAATTGGATAATTCATTTTCACATTCGTCCACTGTACTACATTCTTTAAAAAATGCGCCCTCATATGGAATTTCATATATTATAAAATATTTATCCATTAGAATTCTCTCCCTTTAATTGATTTAATTATCTTCCAACCTTTATTTTTTACTTCTAATAATTTATCATCATATGATTTTCTATCTTCAAATTCATAAATAATTGTTTCTTCATCTGTAACCATCATTAAGCCTTCATATTCAAATCGTACTATTAAAAAATATTTATCCATTATTTCTCCTTCTAGTTTTTCAAAAAATTATTTCTTTTTAATATAAAGTCTTGGAGTTTTTTCATCGTACTCTATTTCTAACTCTTCTCCCTTTAGAACTATATCAATCATATAACCATCTCTCCTTAATTTATTTATTTTATTTTCACATTCTTCTTTAGTTTTAGCAACATCGAATATTATATAATCGAAATAATTATATTCTTCATTAAATCTAGTAGCAATTATACGATATATTATCATATTAAACCCCTCTCTCCATACCATAAACATCTATATGTATTCTTGGAGTATATCTTAATCCATGTTTTTTACAAAATCTTATAGTTTCTCTACAACTAGTATTATAAATATCTCTAAATTCATTTAGACTTATGTTTTGTAAAACGGGTGTAAATGGCATTATAAATAATTTATTTTTTCTAAAATATGGGTCTTTGATACCGTCATATATAAAACGTTTTATAATTGATTCGTCCTCTGAAAAATATATTAGTTTATATACAAAATTCCATGAATTATGGTCAGAAATATTATAATATTTTATTGCATTATTTATATTCTCATCTTCTAGCTTTGGAGAAACTATAAACTTTATAGGATATGCATCTTTTTTAAATTTTCTTATTTTAGAGCTAAATCCATTATATCCATATAGAGTCTTGAATATATCACTCCACTCTAAAAGTGATTTATCTGGTAATGCCGTAGTTTCTATTTCTATATTTTTACCTGCTAATTTTTCTACTAGTAATTTGAAATCATTATCATCAAAGTGTATAGTCGGCTCTCCGCCACTTATTATAACAGTATTACATTGTTCTGGTATATCTAATTTTTTTATAACTTCTTTTAAATCTTCTCCATAGTTTTTATCCCATGAAAATTTAGAATCACAACTATCACATTTATGTGGACAGCCAGACAATCTAATGATATATGATGGTATTCCAGTCCCTGGTCCCTCTCCTTGTATACTATAAAAATACTCACTAACTTTTATCATTAATAAAACCCCAAAAACATAGTACTTAAAAATCTACCAGAACTTAATTTTACAGATTCGCATCCTTTTTGATTATCCATTTCTCCAATAAATTTATCCCAATTATCTTCAAAGAGTTTTACGAATGAATCTTCATTACCTCTTTTTCTAAATCTTTCGATATATTCTTCTTTCAAACTTATATCTGGATACACCAATAAAAAATTTATATTATTATCAACTAGCGCATCTCTGACAATCTTATGGGTAGAAACTAAAACCATATCAAATTTATACATACTATCCTTAATATGATCAATATAATTTTTAGGAAATTTTGGATTCCTAACTCCTTTTTCTATCCAACTAAACTTACTACTATCCGAATCTAAAATATTTAGATTGCTATTATCTTTGTAAAATGTCTTTCCGATTCCTGGAAATCCACTTATGATTTTTAACATCATATCTCCTATAATAAATGTTTATCCATTAGGTAACTAGACATATCAAGAAATATACTATCTGTATCACCATATATTAAATATTTTTTATCCATGTTCTCAAAATTATCTATGAAATTTGGATCTATTGTTTTATCTCCGGTATCCATGTATTTTGTTAAATGTGTTGCAGCAAATTTTAATAATTCTTGTCCAGGTAAAGTAATACTTCTAGCAAGATCTAATTTAAATAATCTTGAAGATGTAAGTCCCATAAATCCATATATAGAATTAGCAAGAATCTTGTATGCCCATTGAATATTATAATAAAGAGACCATTTTGGATCATTTTCTGTTTGCGCTTCCTTCATCCTATCTTTATAAACCACACGAGTATCCATTAATAACTGATTAACTTCTGCTACAAACGATTGTTTTTTAGAATGTCCTATAAAAATTGTTCCTGCAATATTTACTATTCCTTCGTTATCAAAAACCCATTTAGTAAACTCTTCTTTCGACATATTTTTATACACATGAAATTCTTCTGATAACATTGGATTTGTAATTACTCTGATTGTATTAGGCAATTCATCTCTTTTATAAATAAATGTTTTTGCAATACTTGGATCTATTTTTCCCATTAGAGTTTCTGGGCCTATATTATTAGATATAATTATACTTGGATATAGTGATCTGTAATCAAGATCTACTAACCATGAATAAAGCCCCATTTTGGGATTTATAACATATGCCCCTGGAAACCATTCTTTTTTTGCTCCTTCAGCATTTCTCATTACCATACCTCTATCTTTTGCAAAAGATATGAGAAGAGGATCTAACAAACCAGTTGTATTTTCAGTTCCTTTCCAAGTAGTATGACATATTTGTTTCATCTTATTTAACAATTTTATATGTCCAAGTTTCTCATCTAACTCATGTAAAAGCCTTGTATCCTGGCCACTATATCTAACAAACTTTGTGATATCGGTTTCATATAACTCATCTAAAGAACCTTCAAATTCAACTTTGCCTTCTCCGAGTTCTATCCTAGATATAGCTCCTAATTTATTAGATTCTTTTTTATTTTCTGTCAATCCTTTATAGGTTTCCAACATATCTAAAGAGTATACACCTCCAATAAATATATCCCCATATTTATATGGATTAACAAAAGTTTTTCCAAGAGGAGATAATATGTTTGGATCTATTCCTATTTTTTTCATTCTATTATGTATAGTTGGTATGTCAAATCCATTGCTTGACCATCCAGTTATGATATCTACTTCTGCTTTAGTTATTTCTCTTGCAAATGCTATTAATAATGATTTTTCACTATCAAATACTTTTACATCGAAATCTAAATTCATCTCAGATATTTTTTTCCTAACATCAAATTTTTCATCAAAAGTGTTTAGCAATTTAAATGGATCAACCAAGAATACATTAAGCTTACAATCGTCTATCTTGAAAGATACTGCATTAACTGGAGAATTTGCAAGTTTAGGTTCTGGAAATGCTTTACTCCCGTAAGAATAAACTTCTATATCGAAAAACATCTTTTTCAGAGGAATGTTTAGTTCTGGATTTTTACGCTGCATATAATAATCTATAGCGTGTTTCATTTCTATTTTAACATCACCTTCATATAAAGGTGCTGAATGACTGTCCATACACTGACCCTGTATCAACTCTACGTCTTCAATATTATTCAAGAAAGGAGAGTTTTGTAAAACTCCTTCTCCTCTATAATAATAATAGTCTCCAGATTCGTCATGATGATATCTTCTATTACCATTCTTATCTCTAAATATATAAATAACTTCGTTGCTAGATGGTGGAGACTGTATATCTATTAACATCAATTCTTCTGTTTTCATCCAAGATGGAACAGGGTAAAAATATGGTTTTTTAAGTTTTAATTTGTCTCTGTTTATATCAGATTTATTTTCATCGATACCTTCTCCACTTACTGTAGAATATAATAATTTGAAATCATTCTCGAAATCATTGATCTGTTTTGAAGTAGCTACACCTCTACCGATAAATGATGGGTGATATGTAACTAAAATTTCTGGATCATATTGAAGTCCTAAACTATGTCCATCACATTTATAAAACTTTCCTCTTGTCTCTTCCATAGTTCCAAATATATCAAAAGAATTTTTTACATTTGCTCCCAGAGCTAAAATATAGTTTGGTTTTATCACATTTATCAAAGTCTTCCAATTTGGTTTGCATAATTCTATAGCTGTTTTTGGAGGATTTTGTGTTTTTCTTTTTCCAGTATTTTCATCTATATGTAAATTAGAACAAAATACTATATTCCCAATATAATGAGGCAAATTCTCTAATTTTGAAAGTTTGAAAATTCTTCTGAATATTTTTCCAGCCTTTCCCATTAATGGTCGTCCAAGGTCAATTTCTTTTGCAGCTGGAGCCTCGGCTAGAATTAATACTTTAATATCTTGTAAGTTTTCTGGTGTATTAGTTTCTCCTATTACCATTCCCTGATCTTTTAATGGACATGATATACAGTGTGAAAATTTAGATTTATTCATTTCTATTTCCTAAAAAGTTGTTAGAGATTGTTCTTGAATTCTTGCTTTTTTGCTTATTTGCGGAAGAACAGGACGTAAAAATTCATTCACCCTATCTCTCCATGCTAAACCCAACATAGAATTAATATCAACTTTATAATAATTTGGGAGAGATTCTTCTTCGTATGGTATTGCTATCCATCTGAATTCTTTTATTTTATTAATATTTTTTTGTACTCTTTTTGGTGCTATATAAGGATCCACACCAGTTATTCTAAATAGATATCCTTTTGTTCCAGGCGTGAAGTATCTATACTCTAATTGATTCCATGTTTCCATCCCTATAACCTGATATGGAATTTTCTTGTAACTTTTTAATTCTTTTGAGAATGATACTGGCCTAGCAATGCATTTCTGCCCCTTCATAATAAAACTTTTCATTTCTAATTCAGTATCTTTAATATGTTTTATTATTAAACCGAAAGGTATTTTATCTTCTTTTAATATATAGTTAAATATTACTTTTAAACGATCCTTTGTAAAACTTGGATAATCCGATCTTCTGGTTACAAGTCCTTTTTCTTCTATGCTTTCTACCGGAACTCCTTCTTTATTTACGATTCTTAACGCATAACGTTTTTTAACATCTAAAAAATATCCACGTTTAGCTACTATTTCTTGTTTAGCAAAAAATTTACTTTTATCCTTTGGTATATTATGTAATTTTATAAATTCATCCAATAGTTCGTTGTTTAATACATCTTGTAGTTTTTTAGATTCTTTTATTATGAGATCTACTATTTGTTCTTCTTTTTTCACTCATTATTTCCTTTTTAAAAAGATCATGGAGCAACCCTGTAAGGCTGCTCCTTTAAAGTCTATCTATTTGTCCGATATATACTATTTAGTTTCCGAGCTTCTTTTTATAATATTCTATGACCTCTTTAAATACTATTTTAAAACTTGAATTCGTACCCCTTACATTTAGAACATCATTGATAAAATCTTCTATTTTATCTTGTTCTATATATTTTTCTAGGACCTTGGATAACTCTCTTAAACATCTTACATGCAGAATCAATTTTTTCCTCCCGTATTATTGATTAATAAATCTATCTTTTCACCAAATGCATTCTTAACAAAACCATTTTTAAGTATAAAATTATATAACTTTTGTGTTAATAAAGTATCTTGTAAATTATATTCTAATAAAGTAGAAAAGTTTCCAGCTTTATACATCTTAGGTGCTTCGGCTCCACTAGATGTTTTTCGTTGTTCGCGGCCAAGTGTAGACTGCGCAACACCATCTAATTTCAATCCTCCTTTACCACCCTTTGGAAATCTTCCTACTGCTAAATAATCATCATTTAAATTATGTTGAGCTTTTAAAATTTGTAGATATAAATCCAATTCGAGCCACTTAACTGTTTTGAATTTATTATATACAAATATACCTGTTCCACTTTCAGTTTTTTCTATTTCCCTATCTTCTCCCAATAAAACTTTAGAATCAAATCTAATACCGTTGTATGTTACAACCCTATTACCGTTCAGCAATTCTATAAGTTTACTTTTATCTGTATCGTGAAGATAAAAAAAGTATTTGTCTTGATTAAATGAATATGCTACTGCACTTCCCAATCCCATATTATTGTGTTTATTCCATCCACCTGCTTCAGTTATTGTTTTAGAAATTTCTAGATCGTAAACTATAGTGTCTACCACTTTAAAAAGCTCCCTTCTTTATTTTTATTATTAATTCGCCAAATGTAGACCACGATCCACATTTTGGGCAACATATTGGTGTTTCATTCTTAAGTTTAATAGAAATTAAAATATGTCCACATGCACATTTTAATTCTTCCGTAAATAGTGATTTATATTCTTCAACTTTGGAGTTCAATTAAATAGTTTCCTTCTTTAAAAACTTTTATTTCTAATTGATTCTTATCTTCATATAATTTACTATATTCATCTATAAATTTATATAAAAACCATTCTATATTACCCTCCTTACACTCCATCCATATATTTGTTGAAATGTTATCTTTGTTTTCTCTATAATCTATGATACCAATATCATCAGCGTGTTCTGAAAAAAGACTTCTTAATTTTGTTCTCATAAATCCTCTGAGCATAAAAATTCTTACTGCTGTCATATTATATATTCCTTCTTTTTTTTATTATTTTATAACCATCCCAATAACCAAATTTTATATATCTTGTATGAATTATCAACCTAATAATATTTCCTACGAATCTCCCTTTTGTAGTTTCTACTGGAAATTTATATTTATCTAAAAATACCATTTATCGACCCTTTCTATTTATATTCATATCTCCATGTAGATACTGAACCTACGGAATCGGCTTTTTTCCTAATTCTTATTATTTTGTAAAATCCTTCATCTATAGATGGTTTTTCATATTCTTTCTCTTTCGTAGTATATGCATCATCCCAATTACAATAATTTCTTGATTCTTTTTTTCTTCGTTCGAGACATTCTAAAGTTCCTTTTCCCCAATCATAAGAAATTATATCTACATCATATCTTTTACCTATATCTATAAACCTTCTTCTACTACTACGTTTCATATTTGGCATATCGACAATTACACTTCTATTAGTACCTAACCCCAAATCTACACAATACAATTCTATACATTTATATAAATATTTTTTAGATTTATCATAATTTGTATAATCTCCACCGCCTATCATTGTTGTTATATAGTCATCATTTACAACTATAAAATCTTTATTTTTTGTAACGATATCCCTCGCTATAGTTGATTTTCCACAACCAATATTTCCAGTGAATATTATCAATTCTTTTTTCATTTAGATTAGTATTCCTTTTTCTGTATCTATTATATCCTTATTTCCAGCAATAAAAAATCCAACAATAGCCTCTATTTCAACAGACTTATCTTTTCTTATCATACCCATAATATTTGTACTAAGATGATGACAACCATCAAATAATTCTGTATTAATTATTGGTTTTATCTCTAAATATATTTCTCCATTATCTTTGATTTCATATCCTTTAAAAAATCCTATGATATCTTTAAATAATACTTGCGGTGAATATATACCAGTTTTTTGATTTATTTTATATAACTCAGAAGAATTTCTAACTACTGGAACTTCATGTTGTTTTAAAGCTTTATCTAAAGCATTTTTTAGATCTTCTTTTTTATATATTCTGTCATTCACTGTTGGTTCATTTACTTTGTAATTCATCTTTACTGTTTTTATTTCTCTAATGTTACTATCCTCTTTTTTATTATAAGGGTTACAATATGTACCACCTGTTTTATTCATGTATTTTTCTCCTAGCTATATCTGCAATCATCATTGCGTAATTTGCTACATCCGCACATTTATCGATTATATTTATATATTTTGAAGAATTTGTATAATCTATTAATTCATCTGATAATTCCAATACTTCTCCCATTAATTTTTCTAATAACATTCTTGGATCCATGTCCACCCAACCATGTGTTCCTTTATCTTCATCATGTTTACGCATCTTATCTTCCATCTCAGTGGAAAATTGTCTTATATGGAATCTTATGTCCATAAACCCTCCTAATTTTCTAAATTAAAACTATTTACCCAATCATCCCAAGTTTTTATATTTTGAATACTTAATTGTTCAAATGTTTTTGCTTCTTCGGGGACTATTTTTTTTGATACTTTTGATTTTTTGATTTTTTTCTTTTTAGTTTTGTTTAATCCTAGATTTTCTAAAAATGAATCATTATCAGAATCTTCTTTACAATATTCTAATAGATCATATATTTCATATTTTTTCATGTATGGTAATTTTTTTTGTAATTCTATTATTATCTTATCCTTTTTCATACTATAGAAAAACGAAAAATCGTATTTCCTTATTTTATGTTTCTGAACAATATCCTTTAAAAATTTATAGAATTCTATAGGATTACAATTCATTACATTAAAATTATTAAAATAATCATCCAGAAATATCGTAATACCACCAAGGTTTCCAAACATATGCAATACTGTCTTTGGGTTTATAGCTCTGATGACTTCCTCAGATAAAACTGCTTTTGGATATGAATTCAATAACCATTCTTTAAATTCACTATACGGAGATACTTTTTTTTCCATTATCTAAAAACTCCAAATATTTTTTTATTGTCTGATGTCTTTCTGGATATAATTTTGCATCTACATTTGGTCTGTATTTTTCTATGAGTTCTTTGTTGTCAAAAGGTATATAGATATTAGCAGCTGTTAATGCACACGCTCTACGAAAACATGCTGAACATTTACGACAACCAGATATAAAAAATTCTCCAAAATATTTATACATATTTCCGCTTACAGTCTCCAAACAATTGTATACAGGAAATTTTTCATTATACATTTTTTCATCAAAGCAACTATATGTATGTAATAATAGATCTATCCCAGATCCTCCTTCACAAATAAATTCTAATACAACTTGTGCTTTTTCTTTTTCCCAAAATAAACTTTTTATCTCTACTTTCTTTTCAACACTATCTGATAATATAGGAGCGTAATCTTCAAATAAGAATCTTTCACTATCTGGCGCCCTATCGTCTTTCATAGAGTTTATATATATTTCATCAGCATCTGGATACATTGCAGATGCTGCAGTTACAAACATAAGGTTTCTATTTGGGATGTGCGCATTTTCTTGTTCTATATCTCTGAAATTTAAATCTTTACTTATATTTACATATGGTTTGTTTTCAGTCCATTCATACAAACTAGTTATGAGATCGTATCTATATTTCATAAAATCTATTTCATTAGAAGAATATCTACAACAATCAAAATAGATCCTGTACAACTCTATATCATTTCTTTTAGATAAAATACTATTAGATAAATATGAATCCAATCCAGGTGAAAATAACAATACTACTTTTTTCATTATATATTAGATTCCTCTATTCTATTTTTTGCTTCTTTTATAATTCTTTCTATGCGTTTATCATTCTCCAAAGATATTGGTCTAAAATCTTTCAATATTTCTCTAAGTCTAATAGATTTTTTTCTAGCCTTAAGAGAAGCGTGTCTTATTGTTCTTCCTGCTTCACATAAACGTAGAAAGTCTCCAAACTCAATTTTCATAATTTCTAAAAAATCTCTATATGTTTGATTTTCTTCTATCATAATTAAACACTTTCCTTTAACATTAAATTTTTAAATTTTTCAATAACAAGATCTTCATTTATTGTATTTAAACATGCTGGATGTTTTCCGTTTTTAATAGATGGACATTTAAACTTTTCTTCATGGTGGAAAAAACACGGTTGATGTTCACATACTTTGTCCTCAGCATCTACCCAATCTGCATTTTTATAATATTTCATCCTTAACCAACCTTTAAAACTACCATAAATCCCAAGAACTGGTTTATTAAGAGCTACTCCTATGTGTGTAAAAGCAGAATCTATTGCTATAACACCATCTGATTTTGACATGATTGCTATTCCATGATTTATATTGACACAATCTTTACATCTACTAATTACTTTATTCTCATCCAATTTATATTTATCTCTAAAATGTAAATAATAAGAATGTAAATCTGGTCTATCTAGAAAAATAACTTTCTTTCCAAGATCATTAATTCTTTTTATAATTCGTGCCCATTTTTCTTCTGGCATCATTCTTATTGGACTGGAAGCTCTCATTTGAACTACTACAAAGTTTTCTGGTAGATTATATTTAAATTTTTCCATTATTTTCTTATTTGGATATAACTCAGGTTTATAATAGTCATCGGTAAAATCTATATCAAATCCTGCCACCTTGCTAAAAAGATCATATACATTCATTTTTTGGGCTTCTATACATCTCTCAACAGCTCCCTCAAATGTTAGGTGATAATGATTATCATAAAGAAATTTTGCAGAGAATGGAACTGGTAGTACATTTGTAATTAAATCCTTTGGGAAATCTGCATATATGTTTACAAATCTTGGATAACTTGCAGTGGTTATCTGACAAGTTGGATATAATCTTTTGATATGTTTTATAATTCCTTGTAAAAAAATTAAATCTCCGAAACCGCCTCCACGCCATATCAACAATTTTTTATATTCTAACTCTTGACCTCTATATCTTCTAAACAATGTTTTGAATGTATGCCTATATGGTTTTAATACAGATCTTCTATTATCACTTGTTCTTTTAGTACTCATAAAAGTACTTAGTGGCATTACTATAGTTGTGCCTTTTTTCAAATCTAACGGTTGTGCTCCTGTACCCATCTTTATATTATGTTTAACTTGTGCAGTTACCATTAATGGAGTATCATTAATAAGTTCGTCTATTGTATCTACCTTTTTGAGTTTTGATACATCTATACCAAGTCCTTTGAGCATATTTTGTGGTGGTTTGTTTGTATTTTTCACTACTTCTCCTTTTAAAAATATTTTTATTTATTTGTCCGTTGAGTTTAAAAATTGTCCACATATATTTAAGTATTTTAAATCTTTGTCCGATCTACATAACGGACAAACTATAAATTTAATAATGGGGGCATGAGTGAGGAGCATATTATGTATTTAAATGAACGACCAAGTGAAACTTTGAGAAAATTAAATGCTATTAGGGTAGTTGAATACATCAAAAAATTTTTAGATTCTATAGAACTAGAGAAACCATGCAAAACAAAACCTTATGAGTTGATGAGGGATTTGGAAGTTATTATTGTAGGTTTTTTAAAATCTGTAGAAGATAGAAAAGGTATTAATGGGTTTTCAATTCTTGATATGCATGACGAAATTGAAACAATATTTCTGGAGTTAGATATCTATGTAGATTATAATACATATAATATGATAAGACATGTGCCTTACACTACAAATTATGGATTGAGATAGGATAATTAATGAAAAAGTTATTTAGAGAAATTAGAAAAGATGAGAGTAAAGAAGAATACTTGGAAGAGATGGCTAATAAATGTTGGATACGCTCAGATTGTAGAGTGATTTATGGGAACACAAATTTATTTTTCTCAAACATAATATGGAATACTTATAATCAAAACGATCCTATATTATCTGGAAGTGATTTTTATATTTTACATATAGATGGAAATTTATTAAACGAAAAAATATCTAATTTAAAAAAGATAAATATATATGAGTATAAAAAAGAATATCTAGAGGAAATGAAAAAAATGTGCAGAATACGTAAAGGTAGAAGGATATATGGACATGGTAAAAAACCATTTGCCCAGTTAGTTTGGAATATTTTTAATAGAGAAAATCCTGTTGTAAAGGGTGATGGTTTTCACATTCATCATAAAGATCTTAATAAACTTAATGATGATATTAACAATTTGCAAAAATTAACAAGTTCGGATCATACTTCTTTACACAACATTGGTAATAAATATGGTGCTTATAGTATGTCCGATGAAGTAAAAAGAAAGATATCATTATCTCATATGGGTATAAAACCATCTGAAGAAACTAGGAAAAAATTGTCTCTGATTAAAAAGGGTAAACCATTATCTATGGAACATAGAAAAAAAATATCTGATAGTCAAAAAGGTCGTAAACATACTGAGGAATCCATAAGGAAAATGTCTTTAAAAAGTAAAAAGGGATCAGACCATTATAAATCAAGGCTTATAATGGCAGAATATATGATTTTTGAAACTATTTCCAAGGCATCTGTTGTATTAAATATTAAAATCTCTACTATTTTATATAGAATCCAGAAACATAAATCAGGATATTTTTACATTAATAAAGAAAGGATAAATTCAAATGACTACAAATAAAAATAGGCTTTCTGTTATAGTTATTACAAGAGATAGGAATATTCTTACACAAAAAACAATAGAATCAGTACGTAAAAATATGAAGCTTTTTAAAATTATAAATATATATGTATTTGATAATCTTACTAATCCAAACCAAGAACGAATCTCTTTATTCTCAAAGTTATTATCAAATAGAGATATACAATATTATTCATATGATTCGGAAACCTCTTTATGTGGATGCTTTGGTAAGGCAGTTGTTATACAGCGGTGGATAAAAATGATGAAGGATCAATATATATTGAATAACTTTATCGAAAAAGATAATAGATTAACAGATTATTATATGATATTGGATAACGATGTTATAATTGGACCAAAATTTGATAAATATTTTTTGACGGCAAATGAAACTTTGAAAGACCTAGAAAAAGATTTACATTTTTTTGTGAAGTTTATAGGTGGTATACCAAAAGCTTCCCGCGAACATCCTGTTACTAGAACACATGATATAAAGTGTTCTGATGGTGAAGAATTTAAAGTCATGGCAGCAGTTCATGGTGGTGGAGGAGCGTGTTGGGCATTTGATTATGAGAAATTATGTAAATTACAATGGCCCACAGAATCACTCATGAACACCTATCAGAAGTACAAAAGGCAAGACACAGTTTCTTGGAGTTTAATTAAATCTAAGTTTAACTATAAACCTGTCAGATATGTTGGTGGAATTATACCTCCAGATCCAGAAAATCCACTTGTACTCCATCTTGGTGAAGTGTTACAAACTTCGATTTGTAATGTATTAACCAGAGAAGGTCCAGCTGCATATAACAGAGAGAAACACAATTTCGAACTTAGAGAACTACAATTAAAAGATATGACAGCAAAAGAGATTTATGATAAATATAAAATGTTAGATTCAGCAACAATATGGTAAGGAGAAAATAATAACAATGAATGAAAATATTGAAATTAAATGTGAGGTATGTGGAAAAGTATTCCATAGATTATCAAATATTACTAGACATATAGCAATGTCAAGAACACATCCAAGTATATCAGAATATTGTGAAAAATATCTTAATCCAGATAGTGATTTAAGAAAATATAATTCTAAACACAAGGGAAGAAGAAAAGGAAATATACCTGAAATTTTAGAGGATCGAAGTAAAATATTTGATGTAAAAGGTAGTATTGCAGATATGGGTTTATCTAATGTACATTCTATCGTAGCTATAAATTCCATGGAATGTAGTTTAGATTTTATAAGATTATTAACGTCTATTTTTACAAGAACTAATGTCCACTTATGCATTATGGGGCCAGACGCTTCAAAATTTAAAGATAAAATTCCTGAAGGTCTTACAACATCATTACTCATAGATTCGGTTGCTTTTAACTACTCTCTTGCAATAAATATACTTTTAAAACCTATTTATGAAGAGTTTCCAATGGCTAAAGTTGTTATATGTGATGGTTGGAATATATTTAGTAGTATACAAGTAATAAAAAAAGAGATGGCTAATGTAGATTGGGATAATGAATTTGTCAGACTTAATACTGTATTTGATTATGAAAAAGATCCTATAAATTTTAACATGGATCCTGGAAGATTATCTTCCTCGGTACTTAATAGATTAAGAAACATGAATGAGTTTAATTATTATGTTCCAATAATAATATGCAGAGTAAAATATCTTTTAGATTTAGAATCTGGTTTAGAGGAGGATTTATTTACTGAATACTCAAGAAACCATTTAAGAAATCAATTAGTAACTGCTGGTTTAATAGAAAAAGTTTGTGAAGAAAATAAAGGTTTATGTATAAGACCAAGAATGACTGTAAATAAAATAGAACAAAAAGATTCTGGTATTATAAATAAGATAGAACCTAGAATGAATAATTTTATATTCATACCAAGTAATTATAAAATAGATTTTGGAGATTCTAATAGAATTAAACAGATTGTAATTGATAAAAATATACCTGTGTGGAATCATTTAAAATATAAAAAGCCATTATCTAAAATATATGGAATTAGTGATAAGAAAAAAGATGTTGTTACTTCTAAAGATATAAAGACAGATGTTGATTTAGTTGATTTGAGTAAAAACCTTAATTCAAAACATAAAGTATTGTTATTGGTTGGTGATAATATAAGAGATATTATTACAAGTACTCCATTAATAAGAGGGTTATATGAAAAATTTGGAGAGATTGATATTTTAACTAGAGATAAACTAAACCCAACAAGTTCTCTATTGCAGAACTATATGGTTAGAAAGATATTTGATATAAATGATTTAAATAATAAATTTCTATCGTTAAAACAATATGGTCCAAATATAATAAAAACAATAGGATGTAAAATAAATAAATTAAACAAATTAGTCGATGTTATAGAACCTATAAATGTTTATAGTAATTTGGCAGATACTAATTATTCTATTATAGACCCTTATATTCTTAATTTACCAAAACCATATTGTAATGTTGGAACTTCAAAATCATTGGCAAACATGCTGACTGTGGCAATCTCCGTAAATACAGATTTTTATACAAATACAAAATTATGGGATTGCCTTGAAATAATAGGTTCTAGATCTGGAAACAATAGAAATATAAATGTCTGTTTTTTATCATTATCTGGAGAGAGAAAACTTTTTCTTACTGATAGATTTAAAATTAGAAAAAACTTTCATATTCTAGACAATTTTTCTCCTATTAAAGCTAGTAGTATAATAAATAACAGTAGATTGTTTTTAACAACTTCAGACACACAATTATCTTGGTTATCATGGGGATTAAACACAACAACATTTATGTTGAATATAATATCGGAAATACCTGAACGTAATAATGAAAAAAGATTTACTATAGAAGATAGATCTTCAAAAATTGATATAGATAAGATTATGTCTGATATATGGAAAGTTTTATAATGAATTATAGTAAATTTTATTCTCAATTAGAAAACAAAAGAAAAATAGTATTTAATTCTTTAGGCATGGAAATCGGATGGGAGATTGCAAGATGGTGCGGATGGATACGTTGGTATAAAAAAACACATCCTAATTGCATTATCAATATCGCCACAAGAAACAATAGAAGAGATCTTTATTATGGAATGTTCGATAATATTTATACTTATAATATAGATGGAGATTATATTAAATATAGACCAAATATGTATAGGTTGGATTTTTGGCCTGAAGAAGAACAAAATAAATTGATTGATAAAATTAGTAATGCTTTTGAGGATTTCTATATTTGTAATCCTCCTATACATACAAACAATAGAAATGTTTTTCCTAAAGATAAAATGGATTTTGATTTTACTCCTCATCCTAATAATACTAAAATAATAGAAGAGATAATATCTAAAAATATTAATAAAATACCAGTATGTATATCACCAAGACATAGGTTAGATTCTAAAAAACCAACTAGAAATTGGCCTAAATCATACTGGATTGACTTATTTAAAAAAATTGATAGAACTAATAAATATATTGTTTTTATATTGGGGGATGCTTCTTCTATGATAACTCCTCCTTTTGAAAGTGAAAATTTTACAATTATTGGTGATATAAAAATGCAAAATACAAGTAATATAGGTTTAACAATAGAAGCTATTAAACACAGTGTTATTACAATAGGACAGCAATCAGCTCTTCCTGTATTATCTAACTATCTTAAGGTCCCCACGATAATGTGGGGTCATGAGAAGAAAAGACATCAGAAAATAGAAAATCCGTTAAATACAAAGTGTGTGTTTTTTGAGGAATTGTCTATTTATTATTATACAAAACCAAATTTAATTTTTGAAGCTATTTTAAAGGAGAGCGTATGAAAACCCTAGTGGAATGTCAAATGTGCGGTGAATTGTGTAAGGGGGATCTTGGTCTTAGGAACCATCTTAAAGGTAGGCAAGATCATCCATCTGTAAAAGAATATAGAGAAAAATATGTCGGAAATAAAAGATCTATAGATATAAAATTTGATTATATTATACCAGTTGTAAATATAAACAATGATGGTTATGATAATAGATTAAAAAATTTATTGTCTATTCTAAAAGTTACTCCTGATTTTGTAAATGTTGTATTAGTAGAACAGATGATAAATCCTATAAATAGATTATATTCAAATGATTTAAAAGATTTACCTAAAGATCTTAATCTAACAAAAAAGCTTGTTAGACATAATATTTTCAATAAAGGATGGCTTTATAATATAGGTGTAAAGCTATCAAAAACAAATGATATAATATTAGCAGAAGGTGATATAGGCATTAATAGAAAATATTTTATAGATTTAAAAGAATATATATCTAAAAACAAAAGTAAATGGTTTTTTGCATGGAATAAAATAATATATTGGAATAATGATTTCACTAAAAAATTAAGAGTCGATACCCCAAGAAAAGGAATGGCTGAAGGGGGATTGGTTTATTTTAACAAAGATTTTTATTGGAGCATTGGAGGTAGTAATGAATTTTTTCAAGAACTTGGTGGTATAGATAATGAACTTGCTACAAGAGCTAGATTTATAACAGGTAAGGACAAACTTTTCGAAGGGACTATAAATCATCTATGGCATCCTATTAGCTATTTAAAAAAAGAAAAGTGGAAGCTTGGAAAGCATCATCTTACAAATAGAACTATTTATTATCAGGTAAGGAACAATACTAAGATTGCTATAGAAATGTTAAAAACAATGGATATTGGGAATTTTAACTGTCCTGTAGATAATACTGTTAGAGATGAGTTCTTTAGAAAATTGAATATTAAAAAAGTTGCAAAATAAGGAAATAGATAGATGAAAAGAAAATTTTTAGTAAAACCTTTTATAAAACCTCCTTTAAAAATTGGTGTTGTTGGTGTTTTTTCAACTGGTTATTCTTCGAGTATATTCTTCTCGAATGGTTTTGAAGAATTAAATAGTGTTTCTTCAGTTATACGATTTGATTATAGACGAGCATTAAAAGAAAGAGTAAATTTTATTCAGAATATGGTGGATGTTGCTAGAAAAGTTGATTTGATGATAGTTATGAAAGGGAGTGGTATTCCACTACAAACATTCAAATTATGTTCTAAATATTGCTCTATTTTATTTTGGATGATGGATACATATTCACATTTTAATAGAAGTCCAATGATGCTTGAGAATTCAATTTTTTGTGATTATAGAACTGCTACAGGATATGGAACTTGTAAATTATGGGAAGAGAAAATAAATCTTCCTGTTCATCATATATTAGACGGTTCAGATATATCAAAATATTATCCTTGTTCTAATGTTGGAAAACAATATGATGTTAGTTTCATAGGAGGATCTGATCGAGAACGAGATTCTATATACAACTTTTTAAAAAATAAATATCGAGTAAAATTCTTTGGTCCAAAATATTCAAATAGATTTGTTGCTCCTAATGAATTTAGAGAGATATGTTGTAAGAGTAAAATAGTTTTAAATATAAGCAGGGGTAATTATAAAGGATATTCATCATTAAGACTTTGGAATCTTCTAGCTTGTGGATCGATGGTATTAACAAAAAAAATTCCTGAGATGGTCGAACATATGGGTCTAGAAGCAGGCAACCACATTGCTGAATTTAGCAGTTTTGTAGATCTTGTGAGAAAAATAGATTATTATTTAAAAAATAATAATGAGCGCGCGACAATAGAAAGTAATGGTTTAAATTTTGTGAGAAATAGAAGAACATGGAAGAACTCTGCAAAAGATGTAATAAATCTTGTATTATCGCAACAAGGAAAGGCTCTTGTACCAGAAACAATTGGATTAGTAATTCATACAAAAAGAAAGCATCTTTCTAAGAAACATTCTGTTACTAAATCTAAAAAAAGTAATATTGTAAATAAAATCAGTAAGCTTAATGAAAAAGCAAGAACAAAAGCAAAAAAGAAACTATCCAAAGCAAAGAATAAAAAATTTAAAAAACCTGTCGGAATATCTAGAAAAGTTAAAGCAGGATGGATTACAGCTTAGGAGAATATAAATGAGCAAAAAAATAAATTATAAACATTTTATTTTAACGCAATTTAATGTCAAATTCAAATGGTCGAAAGGAGGAGTTTCTACCGATGGTAAAGTCCCTGATAAAAAATGGTTTGAACATAGATTGAAATTATTTGATAAATTTTGTTATCCTTCTATTGTTAATCAATCTTGTCAAAATTTTGACTGGTTAATATTTTTTGATGATGAGACTACTGATAAAAAACTTCTAGAAAAATATAGTAGATTCATTCCTATTTTTGTAAAAGATTATAAATTTTGGAATTTCAAACATATTGCGAGCAACATACGAAAACTTCTTAATCCAAAGGTTAGATGGTTAGTAACATCTAGATTTGATTGTGATGATTCGTTAAGTGAAAAATATATAGAAACTATGCAAGGGCATTTTTCTCCAGAAGATATAATTTTAAATCCTGTGAATGGAATAACTTATAATATACATACTGAAAAATCACTTAGATATTCCTATAGATGTCCCAACCCATTCATAACAACAATAGAAAAAATAACAAAAACCCAACTAAAAACATGTTTTAGAGATAACCATCCTAGAATGAGAAAATATTTCAATAGGTTTAAACAGATACAAAATCCTAAAGATATGTGGTTACAAATAATACATGATAGAAACTTGGGAAATACTCTTAGGGGAGATACTCGATTTAAAATGAACGATGTTGTATTAGAAAGTTTTAATGTAAATTTGAAAAATAATAAAAAGAAGAATAGAGAGAAGAATAAAAAATGACTATGGAAGATATATACAACCAAAAATGTATTAAGAAAAGTGATATCTATGAGCACTTACCAACATTAAAAAAATATGCATCTAAAGTTAATCATGTAACAGAATTTGGTGTTAGGTTTGGAGTTTCTACTGCCGCATTACTTGCTGGAAAACCAAAGATATTAAAATCTTATGATATTAATAAAAAAAGTTTTAGAAATTATAAAAACTATAAAGAGTTAGCTAAAGAAACAAAATTTACATTCATAATTGCAGACGTGTTAAAAATAGACATAGAAGAAACAGACCTTTTATTTATAGACACATGGCACACTTACAATCAATTATCAAAAGAACTAGCTACACATTCTAACAAAGTCAGAAATCATATTATTTTTCATGATACAGAAACATTTGGTAAAATTGGGGAAGATAAAAGCACTCCTGGTCTTCTTAGAGCTATAAATGAATTCTTAAAGAGAAATAATTCTTGGAAAACAGAAAAAATATATAAGAACAACAATGGTTTATATATAATATCCAGAAGGTTATAACAAAATGGAATCTTTTATAGTTTTTTCTGCAGGTTTTAATTGTGGTAAATTTATAAAGAACCATATGGATAGTGTTAACAATCAAACATATAAAAATTTTAAACACATTATAGTCAATGATGGTTCCAAAGATAATACTAAAGAAGAGATTTTAAAATATAAAAAGAAACATACAATTGTTTATAACAATGACAAGAATTATAAATGGATGTATAATTCTATGCATTTCTTAAAACCAGAAATGGATAACGTAATAGTATTATTGGATTTGGATGATTGGTTTTTTGATTATAATGTTTTAAAGAGACTAAATGATTTATACGCAAAAACAAAGTGTTGGTCTACATATGGATCATTCAGGAGAATTAATGGTGGATTATTTCCAAGAGGTGAATATCCAAAAAATATATGTAAAACTAAAAAATTTAGAGACTATACATGGAATTGGCAAGCCCCAAGAACATTTAAAGGATTTATTTGGGATAATATAAAGGATGAAGATGTGAGAGATCCAGAGGGAAATTATACCGATATGGCTTATGATGTATCTATAGCATATCCAATTTTAGAAATGACGCCTCCAGAAAAACTATTATATATCTCAGATATATTAATGATATATAATGATGCTACTCCTATCAATGTTCATAAGATAAATCGTAAACGACAAAAAAGTCTTGCTAAATATTTTGCATCAAAACCCAAATATGCTACATTGGAGATTTAACAATGAAAATTGCGCTTTTAACGGCTTTACCAAATAAATGTAAAGGATATAAATTCAACTTTAAAGAAAAAAGACCTCCAAATGGATTAGGATTTTTATATAAAATATTAACAAATAATAAGTTTAATGTTGATATTTATGATAGATATGCTGGTAATTTATCTTGGCCTTCTGATAATTTCAAATCATATGATATGGTTGGAATTTATTGTTGTACTCTTTGTACTGAAGATATCTTTGATACTATTAAGAAATTGAACTGTAGAAATATTTCTGTTGGTGGCCCGCATGCTTATATATATCCAGAAACTTTTCCAGATAAAGTAACTCATATCGTAAGAGGAGAAGCAGAATCTGTTATAGTCGATCTAGTATCTGGTAATATAAAAGATAGAATCGTTGATACTAAAAGATTAACTAATTCTGAATTAAATGATATTCCAAGATTTCCATATGAATATTTTTGGAATAAATCCAGGAGAAAGTTTTATAGTTGGGATTTTCTTTTTAGTTCTGTGAAACCAGTATTTACATTAAATACATCTAGAGGGTGTCCTTATAATTGTTCATTTTGCGAAGTTAGAAGAATATGGGGTAGACATATAACATACATGTCTGTAGATAGAATAATGAATGATATAAAATATGTTACTAGTCTTGGGGCAAGAGGTATATGGTTTAGAGAGGATAATTTTACAGTTAATAACAAAAGATTAGAAAATCTTTGTAACCAGATAATAAAAAATAACATAAAAATAGAATGGGGATGTGAAACAAGAGTTGATACTGTGGATGATGGACTTATGAAGTTAATGAAAAAATCTGGATGTAGAGGATTTTATATTGGAGTTGAACATCTGACACAAAGAATGTTAGATGTATTCAATAAAGGGACCACTGTAGAACAAATAGTTAAATTTTTTAATTCTGCACACAAACATGGCATAAATACAGCGGCATCTATGATAGTTAACCATCCAGAAGAAACAAAAAAAGACAAAACTGAGAGAGAACGATTATTAAAAATAATAAAACCAACTATAATTTGGAGAAATAAATTTAGGAAGTTATTCTAATGAAATACACAAATAATTTTTTCAATGAAGCAATGTATCCAAATTTTTCTATAAATGGAAGAATATACGATAACAGAAATAAAAAGGATTTAGTACTTGTTGTTACTGAACCCCATAATATAAAACCACAATTCTATAATATAGATGAAATTAAAAAATACAAAGGTATGATAACCTGGAATGATAAATTTTATAACAAAAATAAGAATTCTATAAATATTAAACTATATAGAGGAGGTCAACCTATATATCAAGTATGTAAATTAGATGAACCTACAAAATTCTCAAATAAAATAAATGGAATTTGTTCTATAGGAAAATCGAAAAAAAGAAAATCTGCTGGAGATATAACCCATAAAAGATTGGAAGTAATGAGAAATATTGAAGATTCTGGAAAACTTATAACTCATTATTATGGTTGGAAAAAATGGGGTGGTAATAATTATATTGGACAGATTGGTAATAGAAATATAACAAATGGTCATATAAAAGGTAATGGTTATCATTGTAGTCTTGAAAAGATAAGAGTGATTAGTAAATATAAATTCTATCTATGTTTTGAAAATTGCTATCATAAATTCTGGAGCTGGGGTTATATAACTGAAAAAATTATGTGTTGTTTTGAAGCTAGAACAATACCAATATATTTTGGATGTTTTAATGTTGAACAATTATTACCTTCAGATATATACATAGATTTTAGAAAGTTTTGTAATTGTAATGATTTAATAAAATATCTTTGTAATATATCTGAGGATGAATACAATAGAATGGTAGATAAAGCATATGATTTCAAAATGAATACAAAAATAAATGATGTTGATGAATTAGTAAAACTATTTAGAGAGATGTAGATGAATATACTACAATATGGAATACCTAGAAGTGGTACAACTGTTATATGGCAAATTCTACACGAAATTTTTCCAAAATATGATGTTATTAAAACACATTCATTTAAAAATTTAAAATGTAAAGCAGTTATAACAGTTAGAGATTTTAGGGATGTATTAGTGTCGCAATTTATGACAGATAGAGAAAAAAAGAACAAAATGCAGTGTCTAGATCTTAACAAAAAGTTATTTAAATCAAAAGAAATAACTAGTCCAATATTTTCTAAGATAATTATAAAAAAATATTCAATAAGAATAGAAAAAGAAGAAAAAACATTACAAAAATATATAGACATATATGGTAATAATTGTTTATGCCTACGATATGAAAAATTTTTTGAAAACTTTAAATATATATTTGATAATTTAGAAAATTTCTTTAATATATCTATAAAAAATAAACAACAAGAATTAATAAAATATAAGTGTAATTTGAAAAATAATAAAAGAGTTTCAGATATGTTGGAAGATTTTAATCAGTGGGATATAAACACATTAATACATGGACATCATATTATAAATGGTGTTCCTGGTAATTGGAAGAAAGTTATACCTAAAAATCTGCATGTTTATTTGAATAATAATCTATATAAACCTCTCAAAAAATGGAGCTATTTACATGGGTAAATTTTGCAATAAAAAAATGATATGGGTACATATTGAAAGAACTGGCGGTGGGACATTTAATCATTCTGTAATACAAAAAATATATAAAAGAAACCAATTGAAATTAACTAATAAAGATGAATTTCATATATGTAATTCTCTTATGTTTAATACACCAACAAAATTTTTTGGAGTTACAAAAAATTCTAAACCAAAAGATTTTGAGAAATTTAATCTCATAGGTGGTCATATGAGAGCTAGTAAATATTTATTTTTAAAACGGCCATATATAACTTGGTTGCGCGATCCTATCAATAGAACAATATCAAATTATTATGCTTGGAAAAAAGTTGCTGTAGATGATGCCTTAAAACCGGAAACAAAAAAACCAGGAAAAACCAACAGAGAAATATTAGTACTGTTAAAAGATGGTTTAGATGTAGTAGAATTTTCAAAGATTTTTAAAAATTATATGTCATATTTAATAAATATTGATTTAGAAAATTTTAAATTCATAGGGATAACAGAAAATTATGATAAAGATCTTATTAAATTTGGAAAAATCTTTGATGTTACGATTCCTAAACATCGCCCGAAATTTCATGTTATAAAATATCCTGAAACAAGCAAAGATATTAGAAAAAAAATAGCTAGTAATATGAAACAAGATTATGAATTGTATAATAAAATTTTAAGGGATAAAAGTGGGAGATTCTAGATGAAAAAAACTAAGATAACTGAAACTGTACGATTGCATAGATTGAGTGTTAAAAAATGGCACGATATAGATGGCGAAAATACTTTTAGAATAGATTACAATTTAAATAAAGATTCAATAGTATTTGATTTGGGTGGATGTATCGGTGAGTGGTCTGAAAAAATATTTTCTAGATATAATTCTAATATATTTATTTTTGAACCAGTTAAAAATTTTGTTAAAATAATGAGAAAAAAATTTTTGAATAATGATAAAATAAAAATATTCAGAATTGGTTTATCTGATATAACTAAAGACGTTATTATAAGCGTTGATAAAACTGCTTCGTCTATATATAAAGATGGTAATAAAAAAGAAAAAATACGTCTTGTAGAAATAAAACATTTTCTAGATGTTAACAATATTGTCAAAATAGATCTTATGAAAATAAATATTGAGGGTGGTGAATATGATTTACTAGACCATATGATAAAAAAAGATATTGTTAAAATTGTAGATAATATTCAGATACAATTTCACCAATTTGTACCAGATGCTGAGAAAAGAATGCTAAATATTCAAAGAAATTTAGAAAAGACACATCACCTTACATATCAACAAAGATGTGTAAATGAAAACTGGAAGCTTAACGAATAGGAGTGTAATAGTGGAATATTATAGTCAATACAATCAAGATTTTTATATTGATGAATTATTAAAAGGTAAAAATAATGGTGTTTTTATAGACATAGGCGCATGGGACGGTGTTCGTTATAGTAATTCATACTTTTTTGAAACAAAAAGAAATTGGACAGGTGTATGCGTTGAACCTTTGTCTTATGAATATAAAAAGCTAATAAAAAATAGAAAGTGTGAATGTTTTAATATTGCAATATCTACAAAAGATGGGATTGAAGATTTTATAATGATTAATCATCCTGAAGGTGGTGGTATGCTAAGTGGGTTGGCTAATAAATATAATAAAGCGCATATGAAAAGAGTAAATAATTTTAAGGATAAAATAAAAAGAATAAAAGTAAAGTGTAAAACATTTAATAATTTATTTTATGATGTAGGATTGTTTAATATTGATTACTGTAGTATTGATGTAGAAGGACCTGATTTTGAAATACTTAAAAGTATAGATTTTAATAAATTTGATATAAAAACATTTTCTATCGAAAACAACTATAAAGACAACATTAAAGATTTTATGCATTCTAAAAATTATACCCTCATAAAAAAATTAGGTTGTGATGAGATATATTTGAAAAATGAGTAATGATTACACGATCCCAATATTTATTATAACTAAGGATAGATTAAAATGCCTCAAACAATCTATTGTTTCTTATCGTAATTGTATAAAAACACCTTTTGAAATTATTATACATGATAACAATTCTAAATTTAATAAAACTATTAAATACTTAGAAGCTCTTGAATCGACAGGTATTAAAGTATATAGAAATAAAAAAATATATAGAAATATAAATGATGAGTTAGTATCTGTTAGATATACTATTCGTGATTATTTCAAAACAAATTATTCTCCTTATTATATTGTAACAGATCCAGATATATTATTCGAAGACATAAGAGGAGACATCTTAGAATTTTATGCTCATATACTAAAATCGACAAATGTAGACGTTGTTGGACCCGCCCTTAGAATAGATAATATTCCTGACTATTATCCACATAAAAGAAAAGTTTTAAGACATGAAAGAAAGTTTTGGAGATATAAAAAGAAAATATGTTTTAAAGGTGATATATATGATTGTTATCATGCAAATATAGATACAACTTTCGGAATGTATAGATCAAAACATGTATTTTCGAGACCGACCGCTGGACTGAGAACTGGCACTCCTTATTGTGCAAAACATACCGATTGGTATTTAAATCCAAAAAATTTATCCAGAGACCAGAAATATTATAAGAGACAAACATATAGAATATCTCATTGGGGTAAAAACATCTAATTGGTGTTACTAATTTCTAATGCTCGCTGATATAGTTCTATATCTTTTTTATGATATTTAGCAATATCTTTCCTTATTTTTTTATTGACTTCTTTCTTATTAGGATTAACATTCAATCTTTTTTTTGGAGAATTTATCTCAACACCAAATGTTTTTTCAAATCTACATAATTCTTTATCAAAATTTTCTGATATTCCTATGAATTTAAAATGTTTAATATCACAATCTAAAAAATAACACATCTGATTTGAAAACATCTGTGAGAAATCGATTACTGACCATTTACTCTCGAATAATTTGCTTAGTTTAGGATCCCAATTTCTTTTTCTTCCTTTTTTCCATAATGATTTCCAAAAGTAAAAATGTGAAATTGCTCTATCAACAGGATTTCTAACCCATGCAATATATGGCCTTTTTAAATATAAATATTTCGATGCTCTAAAATGCCCCATTATAACTTTATATTTATGGATATTATTTGGAATTATATTTGATGGTTTATCTCCGTGTAGTATTGTAGAATTTAAATTCATTATATCTAAATAATCACTTTTAAAATTTTTACCATATACAGATGAAATTAATTTTAAAAATGTAGTACCTGCTGTTTTAGGAACATGTACAGATATAAATGTTGGTAAATTTTTCATTTTTTCTCTCCAATATTAACTATTTATGTTTATTTTTATTGTTTCTTTTCCTACTCTACACGTTTTTATCTTTTTTATTATTAAACTCTTCCACCCTTTCTTTTCATTATCAAAAACCACTATGATTCCTTTTTTAGACATATTATCCATAACATTTTTCTCTTTAAATGTTTTGGGAAGTTTATCTTTTGGTATTTTATTAAAATCTAGGGTACAGTTAATGTTTCTGGAAGTTCCATCATTTTTATTATAATTTAATATTATAACGCTTTCATTATTTCTAATTATATCTGATAATTGTGTTAGATTATTTATAACATCCATCTTAAATATTCCTTTCTTTATTATATAATTTTTTCCATTTTACATATATATGGTTACAACCTTTCCATACAACATCTATTTCGTCTTTTGTTAGTTCATCTACAAATCTGTTTATATGGGCTTTTTCTTTTGTTATCAATCTAATATAATCTTCATCAAGATTTAAATTAGTAAACCTAAAAACTTTTGTAAGTTCTTCTTTGGTATTATATACTAAATCTTCTAATCTAACTAATAAATAATTACTTCTTGGTACTTGTTTTTTGATATTATATGCTGTTGACATTAGTTTATTATACCACGGGACAAAACTTTTTGAGCTAATTGGACCCCAATGTAATGGTTTAACAGATGCATACACATCTCTAGGATCTCTAAATACATGGACGTATCTCATATTTGGAAAAATTTTGTATAATGTATCTGCGACTAAAAATGTGTGTGGAGTTTTTTCTATTAATACAGATTTATTCCAAGCTTTTAAACCTATCTCAAAAAATCTTTTTGTTGCTGTAGCAGCATCATTTAAACAAATATTTTTAAGAATATTTTTAGAATATACTCTATCTGCATCTCTATATCCAGCAACTCTTAAGCCTCTTGTAATTTTTTGATGAGTAGCTTTTCTCTTATAGAATGGTGGTAATTTACTACATAGATTTTTATTTTTCTTAAAAGATAATAGGAATCTAACTTCTACAAAATTTAGTGTATCTGGATGTTGAGATAATGTCCTTGCTAGTATTGTAGTACCAGATCTTCCAGATCCACCTATAAATATAGGACTTTTTTTAAATAATCCATTTGCATTATAATTTCTATTTTTATAATTTTTTGGATTCTCAAATATGTCTTTATATAGATCTTTATAATTAGGCATCTCTAAACTCCAGAAAATCAGTTTTAGCAAAGCGACCACAATTCTTTATAAATATTGTATTCTCTTCTATAACTCTACCAATAATCTTGGCATTATGACCATTAATCTTGGCAATATTAATAACTTTATCAGGTTCTGGTGTTGTTATAACCATACCTTGGCCCATATTCCATGTTCTATATGCTTCTTTATCATTAACTCTTCCAATGTTTTGTAGATATGTCATTGTATTTGTAGGCTCATATGGATCATTGATTTCTACACCTAGTCCACTAGGTTTCAACATTCTTTTTATTTTTCCATATAATCCACCGCCAGTAATATGTGCAATTCCATGTATTTCGGCTTTAGGTTTTTTATAAAAACCTCCAGTCATTTGTACAATGGCCCTGGAATATATTTCTGAAGGATACAGTAAAGCATTATAAAGAGACACATTTTTCCAAATATCTTTAAAATTTCTATTTAATATTTTTCTGATAAGAGAATATCCATTTGATCTAAATCCGTATTCTTGTAATCCTACTAAATAATCACCTTCTACTATCTTGCTTCTATCCAACAATCTGTCCTTTTTTGCAACCCATAAACACGATCCACCCCAATTTATATTAAGATAATTAGATCTTCCCTTTATCCTATTGCCTAATTCAGCTATTTCTCCATTTACTATAACAACATCTGCCTCAATAGCCGCCTCTATATAACCATGTCCAATATCAGTAGTATATCCTAGTTTTTTACCATCAGTAATCCTATCGATATCTAATATAGTTCCTACTAACATTGGTTCTGCCCCAATTGCAGCAGCATCATCACAAACCATTGCGAACAAATCAAACGCTAGTGTTCTATAAGATCCAAGCAACTCTGCAATTTCTACCTTTGTTCCTATACCATCAAAATTCATATTCATAACAGAATCTTTAGGAAGATTAGATATATCTATGTATCTTATACCACTAAAATCATCATATGGAACTACTAATTTTCTAAGCTTATCATTAGATTTCCATGTCTCCTTCGCACATCTATACATAAAATCTGAAAAACCATCTCCTTCTTTTATGTCTACTCCAGAATTTTTATAATTCATATCCAAGACCTTTTAATCCTATATCATCTCTATAATATATTCCATCAAAGTATATTTCAGAAATTGCCATATATGCATTAGTAATCGCATCTGATAAAGTATCTCCAAGCGCACTGATTCCTAAAACTCTTCCGCCTGATGTTACTAACTTCATATTTTTTATAGCTGTACCAGAGTGAAATATTTCTACATCTCTTCCATCTATACTATTCAATCCTTTTATAATCTTTCCTTTTTCATATTCAAAAGGATATCCATCAGAAGTGGCTACAACACAAACAGAACTTCTATCATCCCAATCTAACTCGATCCTATCCAGAGTTCCATTTATACACGAATCCATAATGGTAACTAAATCTGTTTTTAATCTTGTTAAAATTACTTGCGCTTCTGGATCTCCAAACCTTACATTAAACTCTAATACTTTAGGATTACCATCCACCAACATTAAACCAGCATATAATACTCCTTTGTATCTTTTTCCAGTTTCTTCATATATTCCATTGATTGTGGGTATCATTATTTCATTCATTATTCTATTTTCTAAATCTTTTGTTACCAAAGCTACTGGACTATATGCGCCCATGCCGCCTGTGTTTGGACCCTCATCTTTGTTTTCAAGGGCTTTATGATCCTGAGAAGATGTCATTGGTAAAATTGTTTTTCCATCAGTAAATACCATAAATGAAATTTCTGTACCGTTTAAGAATCTTTCTATAACAATAGCATTTCCAGCATCTCCAAATTCTTTATCTGTCATTATAATATCTATTGCTTCCATTCCCTCACTAACAGATTCACAAATTAAAACTCCTTTACCAGCTGCTAAACCATCAGCCTTTACAACAAAAGGTTCTGATAAATCTTCTATGAATTTTTTTGCTAATTTTGGATCATAGAATTCTACGCTTTTCGCAGTTGGTATATTAAATCTATCCATAAATCTTTTTGCAAATATTTTACTTGTTTCTAACTTAGCAACATCTTTAGAAGGACCAAATATTTTTAAATTGTTATTATTAAACTCATCTACTATACCAAGACTAAGTGGAACCTCTGGTCCAACTATTGTCATATCTATTTTTTTCTCTTTTGCAATTGAACATATTTTTTGTACATCTGTTACATCTGCATTTATGCATTCAGCATATCTTCTAATACCAGGATTTCCTGGAATGCAATAAAGTCTGGGCTTGTAACTACTATGTGCTAATGTTAAAGCAATAGCGTGTTCTCTCCCACCACCTCCGATTATTAATATTTTTAGTTTTTTATTACTGGATTTTGATACATCTTTTGGTTTATCTGGAATTATTTTCTCGAACGATATATTGTTAATCATTAATTGTCCTTCCTATTATATAAAATCGTAAAATTCTTCAATTAAATCTTTATGGTATTTTATATATGTGTTTGTCTCTAGAATATTGCAATTTCTAATATTTATATATACAAAAATATCAAGAAAATTAGTTACAACAACTTTCCAATTGTTTTTATCACATACGACAACATCCCTTACAATACCTTCTAATTTCAATTTCATAAGATAATCATATACACAATCATGAATCCTTGAGAACGTTTTGTCACATATAAGTTCAAATTTAAAATGTTCAAGAAGTATATTAATATCCATTTTTAATTTATCTTTTAATTCTTCGTATTCTTCTACTCTAACCATTAAATTTCTCCTAACAATTCTCACAAAATTTTATAGATAATTTTATACCATCTGAATCTGGCCTAAATCTAGCAACCGGAGATAATCCAGTAGTGCTAAAGTGAGGATCTAGTTCTTTATATATTTTTATTCTATCTATGGCTACGTTGTTATAAATGAGGATTTTATCTCCTCCGAATGAAGGACAATCTGGATAGTTAACCAATACCCAAAAATATTCACCTATTCTCTCTACCTTTTTTATTTTAAAATTTTTTGGATCTGGATTTGGAAACGAAGTTTTACTTTCCGACATACTCCAATCTTCAAAATCACTAAAAAATCCAATTGCTCCCATGGTTTGAACTCCTATCTCTATAAAAAATTTCGATTAATCAAAATTACACAGCGTAATAATAAGAATGAATATGCGAATGCCTCTATTTAAACAATTTTATAACATATAACTCTTATAAAAAATATAAACTAACGATGGTTATATTTAAATAGAATTCATAACTCTATTTCTAATTCCAATATCCCTGTATGTCATAATTACATATCAAGTGATATGAGTAATCGATAGAATGCATTTATCTACCAAATAATTCTTTATCAATTAAAAAATATCACAGTGATTTTATTAAGTTGTGAACAAGTAACTACTTTTATTAACTTACAGTAGTTTATTATTTGTCCGTATTTAAAACCGGAATTTTTATCAATATAATCTTTTAGAAAAGTCCGATAAAGACATCGGATAAATTTTTACAATTTATCAACTAGAACAATAAAAACCAATTTTGATTCTATAATATGAATTATAAATGAATCATTGATTTAATATATTACTTTAGTGTTAACTAGGTTTTATTAGATAACAATTATTTTTTTATTTATTTTTATTCTATATTATAATTCGTAAATGAATTATTGGTAATACCTAGTTTTGAACAATTATTATTAGGTATTATTTCTTTTTACATTTTTCTTATTACTTTTGTATTATATCCTATCTTTTCATTCATAAAAGAAGTACTATACGCTAGATAAGTTGTTTTATTATGATCTTTTAAGAATCTGTTCAGATGAACTTATCGAGATAGTTTGAACCTCAGAAACACTTAGTAAGACCTAGAAAATATCTTTGTATGATATTGTTTCTTCAGAATAACAATTAAATATCTTTCAGTTATTTTATTGAAAACTTTCAAGATTTATGCTTATGTTATGAAATCTGTTCAGCATTGGGAAAAACAAAAGAATTATCTTTCAGACAATTTATTAAAATTCAAATAAAAGATATCTCCAAATATATACATATTTGTCCGACTTAATTTCCACTCATGATAAAATAATCCAAATCAGCTCCAAATATTAATAATCCGAATTGTGTAACGGACAAATAAACAAAAGATTAAATGAGAGGAATTAAAAATGAATAATAGAATAATATATGTTATAGTATCGCCCGAAAGAAAATTTATAGATGCTTTTAGCAATGAGGAAGCTGCAGATACTTTTATAGAATTATACTCACACGAAGAACTTAGAAAAGAGTTTTATGTTTTAGATGGCTCTACTAATTATAAGCCTCCTGTTGGAAAAAATGTATATTTTGTTAAAACAAATAAAGATGGCTCTGATAAAAAAGCTGAGATAAGACCCAGTACATTTTTTAATGTTCTTCTTATAGGACATATATCATTTGATAATTTCGAAAATATGATTACAAATGTATGGGCTAAGGACGAAGTAGAAGCTAAAAAATTAGTAGATTTTATAAGAACAAGTATAATATTAAAAGACCAATG
>Ga0307377_10001310_pt1 | contig 32161 bp, 36 predicted proteins | sample TR3MG_FD_202535 | JGI IMG/M metagenome (GOLD analysis project Ga0307377, IMG submission 202535) | Soil microbial communities from Risofladan, Vaasa, Finland - TR-3 | ecosystem: Environmental > Terrestrial > Soil > Coastal area > Acid sulfate soil | place: Finland: Risofladan, Vaasa | collected... | reverse complement strand
TGCTTTGGAGGGATTAGATGGAACATGAGTATCATTAGGCATTGATATAGAGTCAACCGAGGAAGGAGCTGATTCGTTTCCTGATATATCTATCGCAATGATTCTGTAATAATATGTTAAAATAGTTACTGGATCTACATAGCTTCCCTGTACGGTATCAACAAACGGAACAGTATCTGTTCCGTTTGTTGTGGTTGTACCAACAACTACAAATGGAGAAAATGTTACAGAACTAGACCTTTCAATCCGATAAGAATGCATGTCCGGCTCACTATTTGCATCCCATGTAAGATTAACAGTAGAGTATCCAAAAGAAGTCGCCGAAACAGTCGTTGGAGCACTAGGAGGCGTTATATCTGTGTATGGAGAGTAGACGGCAACTGTTCTTGGGCCTTCTGTTTCAACATTCAGAGGGCCAGATACTGGAACAACATTAGATTGGACATAGATCATGTTTTCTGAATTATCTACAACTGTTGCTGTCTTGCTTATAATTGTTGCCGCAAAAGTATAACCAATGAACCCGCTTCCGGTAGATACCTTTATTTGGTTTGATCCGATATACGAAATGGACCATCCGTCAAGAACTCCATCTCCTATGTAACGGGAAATACCATAAAGTTGATTGTCGGTAATAACAGTTCTTTCGTCCTCAGTAAAAGAGCTATATGTATCCCCCTGAGAAAAGAACGCCATTTTGTATTGCGGAGTATAGTCCACTCTAGTCCAAGCTCCATGAGTGAGTATGGCCAAATGTTGTTTCTATTAAGCCGCTCGTAACTGTATGCTTATGCCCAGCATTGAATGAAGTTGTTCCTGAAAACGAAGATATAGTTACAGTCCCGATAGGGACTACTATTTCGTGAGAATGACCCTCTACAGAAGACGTTATAAACGTCGTTGTGGCCGTAGAAATTGAACCTCCCGAATAGGAAGGAGTTAAAGTGTTGTTCAACTGTATCCACGAGTTATTGTCCAAAGAAAACATCATTGCGAATTCATCTACTATTGACATTTCAGTCTCGCTGGACAGTAACTTTATACCAACTCTTAAATTACTAGTCCTATGCTCTGATGGAACTTGGAATGCCTTGTCTGGGGTAACTTCGTAATAATCAGCAAAATCAGTAGAATTCAATCCGCAAATACCGAAAAGAAGATCTGTTGCAGGAGGATTGGTTGTTCCATTGTAAGTCAGTATTCCAGTTTTTAAATCGTCAGGAAGGGTAAAGTTCTTCGTAAAATAATGAACCGCTTGAGCCGTTTTCAACAAGATTGTTACTTTAGTAAGAGACGGGGTAACAGAGAGTACCGTGCTCGTAAGTTTGGCTCTGAATTGCAAATATTGACCTGTTTGATTCGTAATATCGCTGCCTAAAGGATTGGTAATTTCTGTACTCCAAGAAGCACTGTCAATGGCATCAGAACTCGAAGCAGATCTTACTTGCATTGAAACAGTTGTTCCTACTGGAGTTGTTGCTTCCCATGATATTTCGAACCATTGAACCAATGCTGCTGTCCCGTTAAATATTTCTGAATAGTAGTATCCTATTTCTGTTGGAGCTTTTGTTCCGCTGAAATTAAACAAAGAACTTGTATAAAAAGCTGAAGGAACAGCTCCTGGAAATGTGTAGTCATACAATCCCTTAGAGGTAATGTCTCTTACATTACCAAATTCTCTAGCTGTTGAATCATTGTTTGAGTCTCCAGAAGAAGAAATCACTGGATCAGACCAATTTCCAGCTCCGTCCATAAACTGAATAGATACTCCAATCTTCTTAGAAGGACTTGCTTCTGGATTTATTGAGAAAATAGATTTCTGTTTTAATACATAGACACTATCTTTCAAAGGAACTACATCTGATATCTTTGATCCTGTCTTGGCTATTGTTTTCCAAGACTTTCCATCAAATTTGTAAATGGATTCTCCTGCAACTGCATAAACAATATTGTCAATAGCTCGTATAGCCCTAACAACAGAAGCTAAATCATCATGTAATATAGTTTCGTTTTGGAACTTATTGTCCAGTGAAACAATCTTTCCGTAAGGAGAATAAGCAAGCATAAGCTTTTCTTCGTCGGTTCCGTCTTTATTTTTGTCAATAATCTTTTCCAGACTGAAAATACTTGCCTTCGTAGCAAATACCTTATTTGCAAAGCCGTCTTTCAAATAGTAAATATGGCTTTCTTTTGAATTTTGTATAAGATGAATGTGGCCGTTTTCTTCTGAAACTTTTCCATTGACAATATCATGAACATGTCCTTTGGTTTCATTCGTAGAAGAACAAAGCGTTCTAAGGCTTGTTGTTCCTTTTGGAACAACAATAGAATGATCGTGGTCTTTGAAGAATGTTGTTTTTAAACTGTCCTTTTCTTCCAATGATTCATCAACTTCAGACCAAACTAATCCATTGTTGTATAACGCAATCCCGTTGACCGACCCCTTGCCGCCTTTGTATAAAAGTTTTTCACCGTCATCAGAAACGGAATAAATGGCAGACGGACTGACTCCGACTATCAGTTCTTTTTTGTATTCACATATCGCAAAAATGGACCCTTCTGAAACAAAATTCTTTTCAGTTCCATTGACGACCAAAACTCCAGCTTTTGTTCCGGCTGCCAAGCCCATAGATGTAGAGAGAATGCATTCTATGGAATCGTCATCGTCGCCTTTCCATTCTTCGACAAGTTTGCCCTCTTTAAATGCCATGATTGAGGCTGGCTTTCTTGTTCCTATGTACAAAACTTCTTCATGCAAACATCCGCACCTTATTTCCCTGTCATCAACTTGGCAAACTTCTTTAGCTCCCAATGAGGAAAGAGCAGGGACAGGAAGAGTTATTCTTTTTGCAAATGGAATATTACCGCTGTTAAAGCTAGTTATGTTATCGTCAGATACGGAAAGCTTCATTTTGCTTACGCCAGTAACGTCGTCTTTGGCATCAATCTCAAGTTCCATCATTCCGTTTTCTATTGATTTGATTAAAACTTCTCCTACCGGCGGTTTAGAATCAACTAAAGTTACAAATCCTTTTTTAGAAATTTCAACCAACCCATTATCGGTACTGAGAATAATTTTTGTACCATCAAAAGCAAGAGAGCTTATTGTTTTGAAATCGGCTACCTTTTTGGATGAATTGTTAACCAAAACGTGAGTTGTTCCGACAGAAGAATAGAATCCACTTGGCGCTCTTTGAGCAGCCAAAGGAAGATTGTATTCGTTAGTTTCCGCTCCTATTACTCTATAAAGCGTATTTGCAGAACACTCTTTTTCAAACAGCTTGGTTTCTTCTCCGTCGCCTGTTTTATCAAGACCATAACAGGATGGATTAACCTTTTGAGATCTTATGTTCCCAGAAGAATCCATTTCGATTACTTGATTTAGAGAAAGAACCCATACCGAATCACCAATACAACAAATGTCAGATACTGGTTTCTGGTAGATTTGTTTTCCAACCCAGTTCGTATTAAGCCTGGTTAGCCCCCCTGGTCCTCCGACATAGAAAACATCTTTGAAGTATATGCAAGATATGCAATCAGAAGAAAGCCCATGCTTGGACGACAAAGTAAACGTTGATTCTTTTGTATTTACAATCAATCCGTTGTTGGTACCAATAAGAGTCGTTCCGTCTTTTCTTATCATGCAATTAGGAACAACGTCTGATATCTTCTCTTTTTCGCTGTAAACTCCTTGGATGTTTGAGTATGAATATCCAGTTTCGTCTATTGCGCAGTCAAAGCATTCGTCAAAGTTTTCCTGCCTCCAGTTTTCATCAAACAGAAACAGTCCGTTTGTCGAAGCAACTACGACCTTGTCGTAACTACGTTCAATATGATTAACCAATCCAAACTCAGGGTTCTCTTTACTTGGATCAACATACGGGATACATTTTGCAATTCTTTGAGGACTCTCTTCGACTGAATAGATTGACTCTGTTTCGCTGTTTTTTCCAACAGCAAAGATTGACCCGTTGAAATCCAAAATGGACTTAACTTTCCCATCTATTTTTCCGATTTGCGAGAAAGAGACCGATGAAAGATATCCTGGAAAGAACGCACCAGAAGTAGATAGTTTTAAATAATTCCATAAACAAGGCTTTTTACTTCCATAGGAAAACGACTTTTCTTTGTTCTCTCTGGTAAAAAGACCAACTCCGGAGAATATGTCTGTTCCGTTTTTGAAAATCGTAAAGTCTGACTCTTTTCCTGTTACCCTATAAACCCCGTCTAACTTGTCGTTCAAGACTTCACTTATTTCACCCCAGCTAATTACAATTTTCTTGTCTTGGACATTCAAAGATAGGTCTTTTTCTCCGTCGCAAAGAGTTATTAATGCATCCGAATATTCCGTTTCTTTCCGAATAGAGAACTCGACTGTCCAGCCTGTCTTGTTTGAAACCTTCTTCCATCCGTTTCCGGTAGTTTTAAATGACAAACCTTCAAAATCACTCCAAGTAAATCCATCAAATATCTGTACGTATACAAAAAGCGTCTTCCCATCTTCAAGGGAAAGCATCTCGTTATGCTCTTTTTGAGGAACGAAAAGAATATTAGAAATTGTTGCGTCACCTGTTGTACGAATTTCTATTGTTTGCCCTTTTGCAATCTTTACCTCTCTGGCAATTAATTTTGATTCTTTCGACTTTATATCCTCAATTTTCTTACCATTAACATATAAAGAGAAAGCAACAGGCTGACTACAAGAAAATTGAGCATGAACATTAAATACTCCAGTTTGCTTACTGGAAAATCTTATTCTCCCGCCTCCAATACAAGACAACGAATTTCCGTTATTAATGAATCCTACTACTTCAGCTCCCTTAGTGGCATCAAACTCTTCAATCTTTACAGGTACATACTGAAACGCTTGAACAGCAGATCTTACCACTCCGCTGTCATATATTTCATTGCCTCCGACAACTTCCTTGTTGTTGGTTTTTAATGGCTGAGTTCCAATCAATAAACGATATGCTTGCTGCTCCTTTCTATTATGAGAAAACAGGTTCCATGAAAAAATCGGTCTTGTCCCGGCCAGACAATTCATTGTCGAAGATCCGTCAACAAGAAGATTTGAGACAACAGGCTTGCCTTGGCTTATCTCTACTTCCATCGATCTTATTTCTTGAGACGACGAACAATCATCCCTTACGGATACGGAGAAATACCATTTTTCCTTATCAAAAAGGAAAGATGCGGGAACTCTTTCAAGGTCGGATAATTCAGGAGCTTCTTCTCCGTTCCTGAACCATCGAATCGTTTTTGTTTTTTCTTGCCCAATGACATGATATTTACAAATCAAGTCACTTGCTGTCGAGGGGCGAAGAGGATAAATGAAAGCTCCGACAAGCTTGATTGGGATGTTTTGAACCAAAACATCTTGACTTGAAACTTCATCTCCAAAGCAGAAGTTGTCATGTGGTCTGACTTTTACAGACCATTTTTGGCCAAACTTTACTCGCTCAGAAGGAACGACTCGTTTTCCTTCCAAGTCTGGTTGTTCTTTTCCGTCCAGTATCCATTTGATTATGGTCTTAGAACCTTCCTTATCACCGTCTTTGTCTTCGTACAAGTAGCCTACTGAAAGTTCTTTTCCATCAAGACAAACAGATGGAAGAATTGAAACGTTTTTGACAACAGGTTTGGAGTTTATCGAAAAATACCCTGTAACCCACTTGTTTCCGTCTAAAGAAACTTGTATGAAATATCTTTTTCCGGACTCGAAATCAAACGAAAGAATGGCCTTGTTTGACTTGGATGGAACTTTAACTGCAAAGTCGCCTGAATACGAACTTGTTCCTATCCATTCTGAATCCATACCGACCCTAATATCAGCTTCAAGCAATGGACTGTTTGATTTCCATGATACTACAATCGGTCTTGTTTGATGGACTGTTGAAAGTTTAGCAGGATTTTTTACCCCTTGAATCAAAAGGTCGGCTATCCAAGCTTCAACTTTTACAGTTCCACAGCAACTAGAGAGGACCGGATTTTCTTTTGTCCTCTCTCCTGTACCAACTGAAATATTATAATCGTACTGTCCAAATGGAACATTGATTTCTGTATTTGTAGAATTGCTTTTTACAAGCCCGCTATCGAAAACAGTCTTGTTATTTTGAGAAAGGACAAGACGATAAAATCCCTGGTTCGGAGTTTCTTCGCATTTGTATATCCAAGAAGCAAATGCCTGCTTGTCGCAAAGAATTACAAAATCAGAGACAGATGCTTTTTCAGCTTTGAGGACTACATTTTTGGAAAACTCTCCGTCAATAACAAAATCAACAGTGTGGTTTGCATCAAAGGCGGTAAATTTTACATCATTGTTTTTTCCAGAATTTATGATCAGGTTGTCAGGGTCAGAAGTACTTCCGGTTTTAACTAGAGAGCCGTCTTTTCTCCATTGTATTGTCTTGTCTAAAGGTATTTCACATAGGTTGTTACCTATCTGCATACAAGCCTTCAATGGGGTCTTGTAGGAGACTTTTCCGTTTGGGCTTATATAAAGCATATGCTATTTCTCTAGGGGGTTGATTGTGTTTATTGTTTGAGGAGAAGAAATTACCTCTTCATCCCATATTTCTTCGTTTGTAGACAAAATCCTTCCATCAGATGTTCCAAGGAGCAATTTCTTGCCAACCGATTCCATTGCCGTAATCGATGCTTCTGTACAAAAAGAAAAAACATCAGATACAGATGATAAACTGCGTTCTGAATCGGAACCAATAGCCGTTATTCGAACTTTGCAGTTGTCCCCGCTTCTTACGTTCGAATAGGTCGCTTTTCTGGTTCCAGGGGGATACAACGATACCTTTTCCCATTCCACTCCAGAATAATGCTCAACCATAAAATAAGAATCAGAATCGCTTGATTCCCATTCAACCTCTGCAATGCGATTGAATCTTTCCCCTGCTTTCGGACGTATGATTTTAGGAATAACAGGAATCGGCTTGTAAGAAAATACTCCTACATTTGAAGGCTCAGATTCACAAAATCCGTCAGTTGCTATTACTCTTACTCCATAGTCATTTGAGGCAGGAAGAGAGCTGGTGTCAATTTCGCAAGACAACTGATCGGAGAATTTTGGAACTTCTATTCGCTTCCATTCTGTTCCCAAACTAGAGTTTTCGCAAAGCTCTATAAAGTAATTAATCTCATCTCCGTCTGCATCAGAAGAAGCAGCCCACTTAACCATAACTACTCCTCTAGACTTCTCTCCGGAAGGAGCTGTCAGAACCGGACTGGATGGCGCTTGATTAACAGCTAAAATACTTTCTTGAGACAAACTCTCTCCGGGTCTGAAAATTGTTAGTCTTACATAAAAGATTCCATGTCTTAAAGCAACGGGTCTTAGAGCAAACTCTCCATGTCCATACCTGACAGAATTTCGAGTAGATTCTGTTTTCCCAGTATCCCAAAACAGGTTATCAAACAGAGGCGTTGAGGAGACTTGAATCCGATAGGCCGAAGGAATTTCACTTCCTTCTGTAGTCCATGAGAATACAGGAGAGTCTGTAGATGCCTTGTTCCAGGTCTTCCCGTCAATTAGAAATTCTCTGAGCGTCAACACTTGGATCAACCTTTCTAAAGCCTAAATCATCATCCAAGATGATCATTTCGTTTGCTTTTGTAGCGACAATCAAATTTGCTCCGGACTTTTTCAAACCAACAATTTCTTGTTTCGTCTGACAGATGACATGTGAAAAAGACTTTTCAAAGCAATAGACTCTTCTGTCGTCAGTTGCGTATATCATTCCGTTTCTATCTTGCAAAAATGAAATCTTTGTTCCGATTTTAGAAATCTCGGACACCCCGCCGTCATATCGATAAACCGTAGACATCCCAGTATGGACATCGTATGCCGCGACTACAAGAAACCCATCAACAATAGCCAAGGCCGTTGCTTCTCCAGCAGGAAGCGAATCGAGGCTTCTAATCGTCCCCTTTAGAACAAAGAGCTGCTTTCCTTTGGCTAAATAAATCCCGCTTTCATCTTGAACCATCAAGCAGTCTGAAAGCCCTTTGGCATTTTCAATTTCGGAAACACGATAAATAGATTCCAAGGTTTCATTTCCGGCATAATCTTTGAATTGAAACTTTACCTCTACGTTTCCATCTGCTTTGGACAAGTCGAGTTCTTCAAGTATCTTGAACGGCTCCCATTCAGTCCAAATACCATCAAGGTTGTATCTCATTTTAGAAACGTCTGTACCTTCATCACTTCCGCTGATTGAAAACAAGGCTTTTTTGCTAGTCGGCTTAGAAATGATACTAACTTTTGCTTTCGGAGGTGTTTTATCGATATATATAGTCCCCGCATGCTGTATTTTTACAGGAATAGGGTTCGATTCCGTCTTTTTTCCGTCCTTCGTCCCCTTGACCGTCAAGAGATATGTCCCATTTGGCCACAGAGAACAATCTACATGGGTTTTATTCAAAACTGCTGTCTCGATGGCTTTTTCGCCTGAAGACGCGATAATTGAAGCCCCTTCGATTTCTTCGTCCATCAGAATGGACACTCTTAAGTCAAAAACAGTCCATTTGTCTGAAAACGCCAAGTCAAACCTCTTGGCAGGCGCTTCAAGAATGGAAAAAGCCTCGTCGGAAACGTCATAACCTATTTCTGTTCCGTCTTTTATGGTCTTTATTTTAACTAGATACTCTGTTCCGTTCGGCATTCCGTTCAATTTGTAAACAAACTGAGAGGTTCCAGCCAGGTCTTTAGCGATACATATCCAGTCCTTCCCGTTGAAAAGATCAATCGAATAGGAAAGCCCTTCGTTTTCAATTGGCTCTAGCCATTCTATCAATAAGAATTCGTCGTATGTGTCAAAAAGGTTTGGAGTAAGCAATAGCGCTTTCATTAGAATTCCAATCCGTTCTCATCTGTTCCTGAAGGCTTCAAAATGGCAATTCCATCCGGCATACTGTTTTCTATGCAAACCGTTGCCGAATATGTCATTTCATCAATTTGAGAAGTTGAGAAAATTCCAACTTCTTTGCCAGAACAAAAGAGCGCAATTGTAGGCGGGGCTAATAACTTTCTTGAAAAGGAAATGATTATATTGTGGGCTCCTTTTGAAAAAACTGGAGCATTGTTAAACATTGGCCTCCCGCTACAGGAGATCGTAAACGAGGGGGGCAACAGGTCTAAGTTTGTCGTCTTTGTTTTCACAGATTCAGTCCGCTAGTTGACTTGCCAGAACGCCATATGAAACGGGTCCTGTTATGAATTACCATGACAGGACCCGTTTTCCCTTTTGACACTTAACTTTTACTTGGACAACGTTACTCTCAAGTCATTCCAAGGATTAGTTCCTTTAACCCTCTGATCTCCAAGATAAGCAGAAAGACCCAAATCAACGCCAGTAAAGAAGGCGTTCAGATATGCCCTTACAGCAGCGGGAAGCTTATCCAATCCCTTGTCCAAAAGATCAGGAGGGATACTGTTTTTGATAATGTCCATGTTTAAAATCAAAATAGCTTTTAGCTTCGCAAGCTTTGGATCGTTGTCGAAGAACGGTAGCTTCAGGAGCTTTTCGACAGTATATCCAATAGCCTGCTCTTCACCCTTGAACAGGGGAAAAACGCTATTGTCCAATACCTCGTTTGCCTTGACAGCAATTTCATTAGCCTCTTGCTGGTTAGGTACAGCAACCAGACCAGTAGCCGTTACAGACTGAGCCGAAATTCGAATGATTGCAGAGAGTCTTGCAATCTTCTGTTCGGGCGTTTCTGTAGCGGGATCTTTACAACCTACAATAAGTGCAACCAAACCCACCGCAAACAGTCCTACAAGAATGCTCAACCTCATGTTTTTTCTCCTTTTTTTAATGAGGCCATCAACAAACCTACAATCCACAATCTTCATTATACAAAGTTAAATGCTCAAAATACTTCTGATCTTAATTTATCGTACAAAATATTTTACTTCACTGCCCTGATGATGTATGATTCCTGTTAGGAAAAAAGGACGTGAGGTAATCGCTTAGAATACAGAATATGATTTGCCTTCGGAGGGTTAAAAATGCGAAGCGGAATCGTTCAGTGGATTAGCGAGAAGGGCTACGGAATGATTCAGAGCGAAGACGGTAAATTTGTGTTTGTTGATGCAAACAAAGCATCAACCTTAAAAAAAGGACAACGAGTCTACATTGAAGCAGAATTTGGAAGTGCCGGATTGATAGTAAAAAACATAGAATTGATTACGGCATCCACGGAAGAACTTCTTCAACAATCTGTCTAAGTATTTCAGGCGAAGAAGCATCGGCCAGAAGACGATTTGCTAAACATTCATTGTCTGGCAAAACATAGCTTTTCGGAAATCCCATTATCTTAGCCAACTCTATTGGTTTGAAATATCTAATACCGCCTTCAAGTCGTATTGAAACCTCTGATCTGTCTTTGCAGTACTTGGCCGTAAGAGCAGGAAGGGCATCCTTTGGAGTCAAGATTTTCTTTTTGAACCTATAGCCGCGTTCTGTTGCTTTCTTGTTGTACTCCAATGCCTTTTGCTCAAAATTCTCTCTTAAAAATGACCCGTCATTATCTAGAAATCCTTCTAAACAGGCATCTCCAGACCCTTTGAAATAAGGAAAATCAAAAGTGTACTTTGTTGTTAAGTCTTTTCTTGTCCCTACTAAGTAGCTATATTTTTTATTATACGGAAGACCAACATCTTGGAATGAAAACGTTTCGACAAATGGGTAACAGTATTTTCGTACCCATGTTGGGTGTTTGCCGTAAAAATCAATGACAATGCTTCGGGGATGGGCTAGAAAGACAACGCATTCTACAACTTCCCATTCTCTTTCAGTCCTAGGAGAAGCGATCAGAAGATTGTGCCTTGGTACGGACATCTTTTGCTCTTCAGTAAAACACTTATCGCAAGAGAAATTCTTTCTAATACTCGCAATGGTTTCTATTGTGCCTAAAACTCCAACTAAAGAAATGCCCATCTTTTTTATGGCAAGAAGGGAAGTTCCAAGTCCTGGGAAAAGACACAGAGCGTTAGTTGAGTCCATTTTTCTTCAAATAGTTCCAAACTGTGGGTTCAAAATCTTCTTTTTCTTTTGCTTGTAGGTTCCCTCTGATTACGACCACTTCCTTTCCCGCCTCATGCATATTCTTGGTAGAAAGAAGCAACGGACAGGAAACATCAAAGCCCTCTTCTTCAAAACAAGCAACTTTGAATCTTAAGTACGGAACCGATGACAACAATGCTACTTGGGCTTCCTTAGGCGTAATCTGTTCTTTGTTCAACGCTAAAGAGCAAACAGCAGAACGAAACCCTTTGGACGACAAAGACATCGAGAGGATGTTGCAAAGATTCAAAGTATGCTCTTTTGACCGAACAGACGGCATTGGAAATAACCAAACCTCTCTTACATCTTGTCTTCCTGCCAATATTTTTATGGCATCTGCATAACAGAAGTTCGGCGGATCGAAATTAGACATCAATGCGACAACAAGATCGCTTGCCCGCAAACGGTCTTCAATCTCAATCATTATAGACTTGTTACTTTCGTAGGATGAATATCATCTCTTGGGTCAATGAACGAATCGCCAGGTCCAATTTCTCGTTCTAGAGCCTTTATGCGATAATGCATTTCCTCAATGAGAGACAGAAGCGTGGGAACAACCTGTTCCTTTGGAATCTCTTTTACTTCAAAGTCAGGCTTCTCTTTGGTCAGCGTAAATTTTAGATTACTGATAGTTTGTACTACCAGATCAATTTTCTTTGGCATGGTCTGCTCCTATCTTTGTTTTAGGGCTAGGCTGTATCTCCATAGCTAATTTCTTCTTCTTCTCCTTCTGACGAAATAATTATACTTGATCCTGAACATGAATATACCTGTTTTCTCTTGTAGCGGTCCTTTGTGGTAAGTATTACAGTTGCATTCCATACCTTTTGAATGTACTTAAGTGTTTCTATCGAATACTTCCTGTTAAGAGGAAGGTCATCTCCTTCGTCGTGCTGAAGTTTAAGTACTCCTCCAGAAGTATCTGTTATAAAGATTACAGGAGCCCCGTTGTTGTTGAGCTTTTCTGTAATTGTATTCCTGACTTCTTCAGGACTTCTTGATCTTAGAATCAAGTCGTCTGTATCCGGATCGTCTGTTCTGCCCCTGTATCCAAACGTAAACATCTTCATGTCTTCCATCAAGTCTTTTGTCAGGTAGTTATGAATGAAGCTTACGTCATCGTCTTCAGACCTGACTTCAAATATCTTCTGCGTTCCGTTTTTCTTTGACAAAACAAGATTTCCAGTGTCATCGAACTGGTCAATTGTACCAGATTTCTGGAAAGCAGCATCCTTCAAGCCTTCTTCGTAAGCTTTATCCCATCTTTCTTTTAAATCACGGAAAATTCTGAATCCTACGTAGTAGGGATTGAAATATCCGGCAGGACCCGGATTAACAACTCCGCTATGAGCCTTACTGAATTCCATGTGTTCTTCTGGGGTTAACTCAAACTTGTACATCAATTCTGCATGCCAGTAGCTCGCCCATCCTTCGTTCATAATCTTAGTTATGAACTGCGGGGCAAAATAATACGCCTCCGAACGAATGATGCTTAATATTTCTTTCTGCCAAGGAAGCATCTGTGTGTAGTTAGTCAGAAAGAACAACAAATCCCTCTCAGGATATGGCGGCAATCCAGTATTTTTGAGAACTTCCCTGACTGTAGGGGTTGCATCGTCTCCGTGAATATCTGCGTAAGCATGAGTCTTGATAACCTTGAAAACCTGTTCCGGTTCTGGGTACTTGCCCCTGTCCTCTCCCATGGACCAGTCAATATGTCCGTCCAACGCAAAGGCAATGTCCATCCAGTCCTCAACAGCATCAACCCCGTACCTAGCCTTGTACAGGTCAATGACCTTTGCGTTTCGCTCGGCCTGATTGACCATGTTTCTGTTTGTTTTTGAGAAACACATGTTGTTTTTAAAGAAATCAGAATGGCCAAGACAGTGAGCACAAATAAGAAGATTGACGACATCTGCGTTGGTTATATCCAAAAATGCGTAGCTTGGGTTGTTGTTAATGATCAGTTCGTAAACCTTGGATAGCCCCATTTCTCCATAATACTTCTGGTGAATATAGCTTCGTCCAAATGACCAATGGCTTATGCGAGTAGGAAGCCCGTAAGACGAAATGTCCCAAATGATCTCTTGAGGAACTTCCTCATAGACAATTGGAAAGAAATCAAGCCCTTCTTTGACAGCCAAGGCTTCTATCTCTTCGAAACGCCGTTCCATCGTTTCGTTCACTTATCTATCTCCTTACCAAGGAAAGCCTTGAGAGCAGCGTAAACGTCAGCCTTTTCTTTGAGAACGGTCGTCATAAACCTTTCGTCTTTGATACCGCTGTTCATGGCGTTCATGAGTCCATATGGCAAAGTATGCATGTTGTTATACTCTACTTGCCCGTAAGCAAACATGTTCGCGTGGACAAGCATTTCCTTAACCAGTTTAATACATTTTTCATTGTCATCGTCCCAGTTGTCGCCATCGCTAAAATGGAAACAGTAGATGTTCCAAATGTTGGCTGGACGATTCGCTTTGATGTCCTCAAGACATATTTCATAGGCCGAAGAACATCTTGTTCCTCCGTCGTTTGAAATGGTAAAAAAGTCTTTTTCCGGAACGATCTTGGCTTCTGTATCATGAGCTATAAAGACAACTTCTACGCGGTCATACTTCTTTTCCAAAAACCTACAAAGCCACCAGAAGGTAGCCTTACAGAGATATCGTTTTCCTTCGTCCATAGAACCAGACCTGTCCATCATCAGATAAACGATAGCATTGGAATGTCGCTCTACTATCTGGTCCCATGTAATGAACCGCATGTCATCTTCATGGAGGTCCTTGAAAACAGCTTTTCCACTTCTGGCGTTGCGCTTGATGTTTTCCATGATGGTCCGTTTCTTGGACCAGTTTGACCTGATGCCCCTTTTGCGAATGTCAATAAACTTCTCTTTTGTAGTAATGATTTCCTTGTGGTCTTTATCTTTGAAATACGGAAGACCCAAATCCTCCATCATCATCTCGGTCAACTCGTCAACACTGATTTCAACGTCGTAGATGTCTCTGCCTGGAGAATTTCCAGCTTTGTCTCCCTTGCCTTGTTTTTCCCTGCCATCCTTGAGAATATCGCCTTCTTCGCCTTCTCCATGTCCAACCCCATCCATTGGGGTCCCATGAACGAAATGGTAGGAGTCTAGATATTTGACAGGGATTTTGGTTGTTCGTTTTCCGTCTGTACTGATTATTTCCTCTTCAGCAATGATATGCTGAAGATTATCTTTGACGGCTTGCTTGATCTTCTTCGCATGGCGATTGCTGTCCAGCTTACCTCGCTGTCGCAAGTCCCAAGGAATTTTATTCCTAACAACGCCCATGTTAGCTTCCTTTTTCGCGATTCATGATTGAGGAAACGTACTGCAACAACTCGTTGGCGCTTTCCGGAATATATCCATGCTTATCACAAAGAGTCTGAACAACCTGATTGACGCGCTTCAGCTGTTCAGGATCTTGATTAGTTCTGGATGTAATGGTCATCTTGATTACATCCCGCTTTTCCTCGAACAACTGCTTTTCGATGGCTTGGCGCAGTCTGGCATGCTGCTCGTACTTGAACTGTTCGCCCTTGCGTAAGGCCGAAGCAACTTTCCGCATAATCTCGTTGCGGAACTGCTCTTTTCCTGACTCTGAAATGCCGATGTGAGTTTCAATACTGCGCATCAGCTTCTCATTCGGAGCAGATTCTTCGCCAGTAATCCTGTCTTCAATCTTCGACTTGGACAGATATGCCTCAACATGATCCAAGTAGTTGTCGAGAAGGATACGAGCTTCGTCTTCGAAGCTGGCAAAGAACGCCTTTTGAACTTCATTTTGTGCGATTTCGTCAAACTCTTTCTTAACCAAGGCAAAGTCCTCTTCAAATCTGGCCCGATCCTCTGCCTTGAACTTAGAATTGTTGGAAATAGAAGATTTGAAGGCCCGAAGAACATCAACAGGCGTAATGTATTTCTTCTTACCCGGAACATCAGACCCTCGAATGGCTGTTGTCGCCAACGTATTGATGACAAAACGAGGGCTGATTCCGTCCATTCCTTCGGTCTGGCTTTCTTTGCGGAGACGAACAACGTCCTTGCTGGTAAGACCTTCTACGTCCTGATTGTCGTAGAGCTTCATCTTTTTGATCTTCTCTACGGTTTTATCCTTGCTTTCTTCAAGTCTGGTCAGGACAGCAAGAATAGCTGCAACTTTCAAAGTATACGGAGCAATGTGAATCCCCTTGGCTCCGCCTTGGTCGAGAAGCTTCTCGTAAATCTTGACTTCTTCGGAAACCTTGAGGTTATACGGAACCCGACAGACAATCATTCTGTCTGCCAATGCTTCATTCTTCGGATTGCCCATGAATTCTTTGTACTCAGCCTCGTTTGTATGCGATACGATAGCAATATCGCAGTAGATCAACGGGAATCGAGGCGTCTTGATGTTTTTCTCTTGTGTTGCAGTCAAGAGAACATACAGGAACTTCGGATCGACTTTCAGAATTTCGATAAATTCCATGAGACCACGATTGGAGATGTTCAGTTCTCCATCAAACCTGAATGCTCTTGGGTCTGATTCTGTTCCGTATTCTCCGATCTTGGAAACATCGACGCTACCGATCAGTTCGGCCAAGTCTTGAGCCTTCGGATCTGCCGGAACGAAAGTTCCGATTCCGCTTCTGGACTGTTCACTGAAATAAACTCGGCGAGCATTGAACTTCAGGAAGTCACCCTTGAATCCCTTGCGAAGTTTGAGTTCGCAGAGAGGACAAAGCTCTCCTTCGATCTTGACTCCCAATTCTTCTGACATGCGCTTGCGCATAGCATGAGGAATTGCATGTAGAGGTTCTTCGTTCATGGGACAACCTTCAATCCCATAAACAGCGCCTTGGTCAGTTTTTGACCAGTCTTCAAGATGGCCCTTAAGCATGCCGACCAGATTCGATTTACCAGAAGAAGGAGGGCCAAACAGAAGCAAGAAACGCTTACCCACATCAGACCCCATGGCCGCGCCTTTGAAGTACTCCATGATTTCCTTGGTAGAGCTTTCAATCCCGAACAGCTCCTTTTCAAAGAAGAGGTACTTTTCTTCGTTCGTTTCGGCGTCAACTTCTACACCATAACTACGAATCATTTCGTAGATTCTTTTATGAGCCAAATCAGCAAGATGCGGTTTTTCTTTTACCTTGTCAAAATAAGTAGTTAGAGAAACTACATCTTCATGCTCGACATGAGTAGAAATGAATTTCTGAAGTTCGTTCATGGCGTCAGACATTCGTCTTCCTCCCTATCTAATCCGTGACATGCGTTCTTCCTCGTCAGACTTCTTTTCTAAGAAATCCGTATTACTATCTGCTTCGATGATGCAAATGTCGGAAATTTTGATTGTGTCGTAAAGGATAACAGGAACTCGCGTATAAACTTTTACTTTATCTAGTTCAGCTTCAATGATGGAACATTGACGCATAGGGCCATGGCCAGAAGCAACAATAGTACATGAAATGGAGAACTTCTGTATGTATTTCAAAAGAGTCAATACATCTTCAGGGTCGAGAACTTCTCGTTCCCCTGCTAAGAATCTCTTGAGTTCAAACCTTCTCAGTATCATCCGCTTCTTCCTAGCACCGATTTTGCACCAATCAACGCAGCTAAATCTACTTGAACGGACGACCACAGTCAAGACAAACCTACCCCTTTTTTAGTATTTCCTTACGTTTTTTGATTCTATCCTCTTTAGTAGGCGGCAAAATTTCTCCAAAACTATTCCAAGACCCAATATCTCCGTGTTTAGACGGATCAATCTTCATTCTGGGTCCACCATTCCATCTACATGTTTTATATTTCTTTGCCTCTGGATATGTCCATGGAGGACGATCCCTGTAATAGCGCGGGGGAGCTTCCGAGAAATGACGTTCTGGACTTTTTGCTCCGCAAAGAAGACATTTTTTCGGACCATCAGCAGACATCGTCTTTTCAACTTCAAAGATTTCTTTGCACTTCAAGCATTTGTAATCGTACTTGGGCATTTTGTTCATTCCATTCTGATTGAGGATGGAAAACCACAAGAAAGGCATTTTCCTGTGCCATCTACATTACATAATAGTATCTTTATTCCCCTTCTGCGAACTAAATCTTGATTACATTCGATACATTTTGTATTGCAGTCTTCCCCAGCAAAATCAATGTATACGTTGGAAAAGTATTTCAAAGCCTTTTCTTTGGCCTGCCTAAGCTGGTCCATGGAAGCCGGAGGAACATTTCTCATTTTGAAGTCAGGAATGAAACGCAGCAAATGAATAGCCGTATCCGCAGGGCAATGCTCCCTAACGATAGGAAGCATTTGATCTATGCCTTCTTCGTACCCAGGAATTACAATGATTGATACCTCAGACAAACACTTTGAAGGAATGCTACGCAGATTTTTTAGAATGACCCATTTTCTTGGATCGTCTTCAAGTTCGACCCCGCAGACTTCCGAGTATAGCTTTGCCGTCCCTTTGACATCTACGTTTATGACATCCATCTTGTCTGCTACTTTGGAAAATACATCTGAACTAGCATATCCATTTGTTTTAAGCAGGTTGTACAACCCATGTGCTTTTGCTTCCGTTGCAATTTCCAAAACCGATTTGTGCCAAGTCAGGGGCTCGTTGTAGGTATATGCAATCGAAGACGCCTTTCTCTCCAAAGCCAGCTGAACAACTTCTTCAGCCGTCATTTCGACGCCTTTTGCCTTTGAGACTTGGCTTATTTCAAAGTTCTGACAATATGCGCACTTCAAGTTGCATCCGACTGTCCCAACGGAAAGAACTGTTGACCCTGGTTTGAAATGATAAATTGGCTTTTGTTCGATTGGACCAACAACAACCGTTGTAAAGAGTGTTTTCATCGTCCGATTTCCAAGGGAAGACTTACATATTCCTTTTCTTTTCTTCTGTACGCCATGGCTATCAGGATAAATCTATTCCAATGCATGTATATCTTACCCCGCTCACATTTCAACAGTTTTTTGCGACATGATCGTGTTCTGGTAGATTTTATAATAATGTCACAATTTCCAAGCGGTGAAAGCTCAAAATCGTCTTTACTTGGAATAGGCTGATCTTTTTCGTCAAGATGGCTTGGATGAGAATGATAATCGGCGAGACTATAGTATTTCGGATCTAAAAGAGGCAAATATTCTATCGAACAGGTTTCAACTGAGTCGTGTCTTCTTTTGGCTAATTGATAGGAAAGAGCAAAAACCCCCTTATTCTTTCGTTTTTCAGCAATAACAGCCCCCATGCATTCGTTCGGATAAACCTCTATAGCTGCAAAAGCTATGGAATACCAGGTCGAAGGAGTAAGGACGATTTTATTGACCACTAAAGATCCTCGAACCTAGAGGTATCGTCACTGTCTGCTTCTTCCTTTCTATTTTCAAGTAGGAATTCCTCTGATAGCAAACACTTAGCCTCTCTACGGGCATCTTCTTCGGCTCGGTTGTATGACTTTCCCTTCTTCATTTCCATTTCTAAAAAGAAGGGTAATAGATACTTTCCAATAATGAATTCTTCAGATCGTCCGTTTTTTCGCAGGTACTCGACAGACTTCTTGTAGGCAAAGACTTCTTCTGCCGAAGCCGCAATCATACTACTCCCAAACGCCTTGGACAGATAGTGCAAAACCTCATGAACCAAGACTTCATCATCAGTAAAGTTCTTGCTATATAAAATAAACACGGAGTTTAGACTTGGGAGATACAGTCCGGCTACCCCTTCAAGCCCCATCTTCGAAGAAAAAGCAATGTTACTGTTTTTGTAAATTACTACATTTTCAATAAGCTCTTTGTTATCTGGAAAAAGGTCCTTGAGGTAATCAAAGACCTTTCTAAAACCGATTACAGGAAGACGCATTGTATCCCTATGGGAAACAAACGCCCCTACAATGTCAGGATTCATTTTGTTGTCTGTTCCAAAGCTGTTTCAAGCTTGTCAGTAACAAACTGCTTCCATGACTTCTTGAATCTAGACGGATTTACCCTGTGTAAAGGAGACCAAGTTGGCTCATATGGAATATTCCATTGAGAAGAATCTCTGGGATGAAGAATCTTCATTTCAGGACGATCAATAAGGCGCATGTTCGCTTCTTTAGGTGTTCGATCTCTTTTTTTCGAATTGCAACCGTAACAGGACATGACCGTATTCTTCCATTCAGTCTTCCCTCCTCTTCTTCTTGGGAATACGTGATCAATAGTCAAGTCTTTGCTTTGTAATGACTTTGCGCAATACTGACAGAGATACCTATCCCTGCGCATTAGGTTTCTTCTGCTCCAGACCATTGTTCTGGCAGTTGGCATTGAATGAGTCGTCAGAATAATGACTTCTGGAATCCTAATTTTACGATGAGAAGTCGAAACGTATGGAGTATCTTCATAGACTGGTTTTTCCAACCATTCTTCTAGACCAACAAGCGTAAAAGTTTCCGTATCCAGAAACTTTGCGCTTCCTGTCCATAGCCTACTGAAGGCATGAGCTACCGTACAAGTATCGAGTGGAACCCAATGCTTGTTTAGCTCAAGAACGTAATCATCGAGCTTTGAACTCATCGGTTTCTAGCCTTTACTTGGACTCTTAGTAACCTTTTCTTTGGTCTTCTTATCAGAAGATCCTTCGGAAGAATAGACGTATACCAGTTTCTTAGCGGCAGTCAACACCTGTTCGCCATCTTGACCGTCGTAGACGAACTCAATATCCGAAGCGACAATCGGCTTACCCTCAAGAAGATCTACCAAATCCTTACCAGACAAACATGCTCTTTTCATGGGAGTTCTCCAAATTTTAATCAGACCCATTGTACTGGAAATAAAACTTTTCCTAGTAGATTTCGACGTTCAATCCACTCTCCATCTCTTCTTCTTTGACATCAATTGTTGTTCCCTCGTGATCCCTATGTATTGTCTTTACCGTTAGTGTATCAGGATCATATGTAATCCTGACAGAACGCCACCTGTCCGCAAAGTCATTGTCTCCTTCTTCCTTCATTTCTATTTTGCCTTCCTTGTTCTTTTCAAATTTGGCTGGCTGATAAAGAGGGATTACAACTTCCCTGATCTTCGTCCAGAATTCCTCGTCCTCGTTGAGTTTTTCTTGTATCTTTACAATCCAATCTTCAACAGCGTCCATTGCCTTTTCCAGTTCGTCCGGTTGATCGTCCTGATGTACTTCTGCCCAATCGAAAACAGCCTTAAACTGGACCGAAAGTTTTGCAATCTCTGGGTAATTGGCTTCATCGTTTCCGGGCGGAAAACAAACAATATCCGTCTGGTCACCATTGATCAGATCATACTTCGAGAGATCAATAAAATATCCGATCTCCTTGGCTGCCTTTTCAACATCAAGATCAATTCCAGGAACCGGTTCAGGTTTTGTCTCAACAGGTGTTTCTTCTGACATTTCATTCTCCTTTAAAAATGATTCCTTCAATCATCTTCTGTTCAACATCCATGACATCTTCTCTCGGCTGATAATTTTCAATTACTGAAAGACTATGCGTTGTCGAAATAACTTGCTTATGAGCGAAAAGCTCCCTCAACTTCTCAAACATCTTGATATGACGCTTGTAATGAGCATGCATTTCCAAGTTATCAACCAAAATGATGTCCGGCTGCCTGTTGTCTTCTAGATTGAAAATCTGACTGAGAGACTTGGCAATTTTCTTTTCTCCAGCACTAGCCTTGCGGCTCGAAACTCTCGATCCAGGTTTCTGCATGAAGAACCCAACAACAATGTTCTCTTTCAATCTGGTTTCATACAGAATATCAGGTTCGACAGGCCATCCTGTTATTGCTTCAAAAGCCTCTGAAAACATGGGCCATGCATTTTCTCGAAGCTGAAAATGAACCATTTCACTGTCAAACTTTGCAAAGTACGTAACTCCATACCAATACCAAGGCTGCTCGACAACTTCATTCTTCTCAAATCCGTTTTCAGTCAAAACAACATTGAGTTCTTTCCCTTCATGCTCGAATACAGACTCAAGACGAAACCCCTTTGCCGCTCCCTGTTCATCAATGTTCCTGATGTTCTTTCTCAAGAAACTCTTTAATCGAGATTGGTCAGGGAATGAAAGCTGAGAAGTCAAAAGACTTATGGCATTCAATATCGTTGTTTTGCCAATCCCGTTAGGCCCAATCAGGATTGAGAAATCACGGAAGTCAATTTCTGTCGCAGAGAATCCGCAAAAGTCAATAATCTTCAGCTTTTTTATCTTCATGGTCTCGGTCTCCACATGCATTATAAATGGTAATTATTGGGTTTCAACTTAAAAATTTGACAAAGCGGAAATGAGTGCTTTACAGGAATCTTCTTCTTATTTGTATAATACTGTTGACATTACTCTTTAAAGGAGAATAATAACGTGGGTGCAGTAATGGAGATACTACTTGCCAAGACCGGAAAACGAAAAACCATTTACAATGATGAAATGATTATAACAACGGAAATGATTGAAAAATGGAAAACTGAAATCACTGCCAAGGGCCAAGTCGTTAACAAGGACTCCAAAGGTAACTATACGGCCAAAGTCCTTGAATGCTATATCAAAGGAGATGAATTGTGGGTAAAAGTAGAAAAAAGACCCTGAGTTCTAACCGGCCTTCTTTCCACGAATACTTTATGCTCATGGCCTTTGCCGCAGCAACAAGATCTGAAGACAACTACATAAAACACGGAGCTATATTTGTACAAAAAGGCTCCAACCATATCATTGCTACAGGCTACAACGGAACGCTCAAGGGGCTCTCCCAAGAACAAATCAATGCTTGGAACCGAGACAAAAGAAGACCTTGGATGATCCATGCTGAAGAAAACGCCATCCAAAACTGTACCAAACACCCATCGAGCCTCCCATTCGGAGCTGTTATGTATGTTACGGGCAAGCCTTGCCCAAGTTGTCTCTTGAGAGTTGTAAATTTCGGCATAAAAGAAATGTATGTCGCACAGCGAATGGGAAGCATGACTGATACGCATGAAACTCACGTCATGGTCAATACCATCATTAAGAGCAGGGAGATCAATTACCAACTAATGCACCTCGAAAATGAATGGGTCAAAAAAGGGCTTGCGCTCCTTGGAGAATAGCAATGGTGTTGGTGTAAACCTCTTGGTTGCCAGAACTGCGGATGAAATAAGTTCTCTAAGACAATCCGCACAACTACAGACGCAGGATCATGGCTAAACCTCCTCGAATAAAGACCGAGGAGGAGCCCTATGAAAAAACTATCCATTGTCCTGCTTATTCTTCCTTTGCTGGTCGGTTGTTTAAGCCCTAAAGGAGCCCAAGACAACAATACCGTCGTCTCCCCTCCTATCATCAATCTTCCTCCTCCGCAGCAAGTCGACACTTCAAAGTTGGAATCCAGAGTTGATGGAATCAAACAAGACCTGTCTAACGAAATTCAAGCGTCTTCAAACAATACACAAAATCAGCTTTCAGGCTTTGTCAATGCCTCTGTTAGCAAGCTGGCCGAAAAACTGACCGGTGTCGAAGCCAATCTCAAAGACCTGTTGACTGTCAATGCAACCATGACCAATACCTTGAATGCCTCTGCCAATACTGAAATCAAAGCCAAGCTTGAAGCATCCATAAAGCTCGTTTCTGAAATCAATTCTCAAATATCCCTTAACAACCAAATGACAGCATCCCTGAACAGTGAATTCAAGGCGTCCATAACAGCCATGAATGAAATGAAATTGGAACTTGGGAAGTTATCCCTTAATGCTCAAGCAGGCATTGCAAATAAGATTCAAGACATTCAGACCACTATCGACAGCAAGGCCGGAAGAGATGTTAACTATTTGCCCAAAGAAGCTGTCTATATTGTTGTTTCTACCTTGGCCCTTGTTGCTTTTGTATTCCTAATTACTGTCATTGTTGTTGGAATAAACTCAAGAAGACGAGAAGAGCAAAGAACCATTTCTGAAAGAGAAAATGTCGCCAGATGGCAAGCTATCGCCCTTGAAGCTATTTCTAGTCTCGAACCTGAAAAAGCTAAACATTTTAGATCCTTATTGATGGAGAATAAACATGGCTAATAAAGCACTGTTAGTTGGAATCAATGCCTACCCTTCTGCCCCATTGGCCGGTTGCTTGAGCGACATTTCAACAATGGCCGATGTTATTACTTCAAAGTTTGGCTTCGAAGACTCGGAAGTTCGTTTGCTTGCAGACGGGCGAGCAACAACAGATTCCATCGTAGAAAGACTTCAATGGCTTGTTACAGGACTATCCGCTGGGGATCGATGCTATTTCCATTTCAGCGGTCATGGTATTCAGGTTGCAACTAGAGATTTTACCAACGAAGTTGATGGACTTGATGAATGCATTTGTCCATTTGACTTTGATTGGTCGGCTGAACATATGATTAATGACAAGTTCTTTGTTAGTATTTTCTCCAAAATTCCGCCTGGCGTTAAATTCAACTGGTCAAGCGATTCATGCCACAGCGGAGATTTGACAAGAGATTTGGATAAGCTTGTCAAAATCCCAAGAACCATCCCAGTCCCTGTTGACTTGGCATGGCGAAAGCGAGTTGCCAAAGATAAAAAGATTCAAGTCAACAGAGAAATGATTACAGGACAGCTAAATGTCGGATTTATTTCTGCCTGTCAATCATCACAAACCGCTTCTGATACCGTATTGATGGGTAATAATTGCGGGGCTTTTACCTACTTCTTTTCAAAGGAACTAAAGAAGGCAGCCAAAACAACCCCGTTGACTACCGTCGTCGACGAAACAAAAAAGCAATTGGCAAAAGCAGGTTTTAAACAAGTTCCACAAGTTGAAGGATCAAGATCTACAAAACCATTCCTTGGCTAAGGATTGTTGTCTACTATCTTGTTGTTTGCCAGCTTGTTTTCTACAATCTTGTCAAGCTTCTGGTTGATTTCAGTTCGAAAAACCATAATGTCATTACGAAGCTGGTCTAAAGACTTGGACATCTCTTGGAATCTGCGGTCTGAATCAGCCCTATAGTCACTCAATCTTCTGTCCGTTTCAGATCTTATAGATAGAAATTCTCTTTGTTGCTCAACCTCGTGAGCTAATTGTTTTGTCCTTAAGGACGCCATCTCTGAATTCATATCCCATAGTTGCGATACAAGAAACGAACAGGCGGCAACCAACAGGGCGGATACAATTCCCCATAAACCATGCAACAAAACTTGATTGTAAGATGATTTTTCGCCGGTAGCTGTCACTATATATGCTCCTTGCAAGGTGTCAATACACTATTATGTTCTAGTTTTTAAAGATACTTCCTTTCAAAAGTAAAGATTAGTTATGCAATTTGTCCTTCTTCGCGAACCAGACCAGAAGAAGTAAAAGTCATCTTTCGTCACTTTGAGGTTCCTTTTTGTCGCTTCTCTTCACATTCGTCGCAGGCTGTATAAAACCAGCCTTTACCTCTTTCTCGCCCTGGCTGGCCGCATTGCTCGCAAGTTTCTGCACTTCTGCATTCTGCTCTTTCGATCAAAGCATCATGTTCTTTTTCATACTTCAACGGAATCCCGTTTGTATAAAACCTCAACGTCGCAAATTTTTCTTTTACCTGCGTTGCTTCAATAGGATAAAACCTCAGTCTGCTTTTTGGAAAATACGAGCATATCAGCAAAGGGAAACCAATTGAAGAAAAGATGAACTGGTATATCCAGCTGATCTCAACCCCTTGAATTCGCATAAACCCAATAATGCATTGCATTACTATGCAAACAAGTGAAGTAAAAAAGAGGATATTCAGAAACAACTTCCTTTTTTTATAGTCCTTCTCAATCCTGCGATTTATTGCCTCAAGCCCAGCAGACAAATCATTAATAAGGTCAAACCATCCAGGCCCGCATTCGAACCCCCAACACATGCAAGTCTCTGTCATGTCTTTGTTTCTTTGCCCATAAAGCATTGGATATCGAGTTACTAACAATTTGTCTTGTTCTTTTGTCATAGTATCTTCCTCCAGCTATAATCATACAGTGAGTTCAGTGGAAGTCAATGGCGGATGGCGGAGGTACTGCCCCCCAAACCTTTACGGTCCCAATCGCTTTCGAGGCGATGCTGGCTCGCTTGTCCAGTTCACCATCCAAGGAAGAAACGACTATGTGGTTTGTCTATCTGCTCCGCTGCTCCGACAACTCCCTCTACTGCGGAATTACAAACAACTTAAATAGACGGATCAATCAACACAATTCTTCGTCCAAAGGAGCCAAGTATACTCGCTCTAGAAGACCTGTTTCTTTGGTCTTTTCTCAAACGGCTTCAAATAGATCAGAAGCCAGCAAACTGGAAGCAAAGATCAAGAAGATGACCAAGAAACAGAAGGAAGAAATGGCGGAAAGAGGTGGACATGCTCCACAAACCCCTTGAGAGGTTCAAACTGCTTTCCAAGCAGTTCCGGCTCGCTTGTCCGGTTCCCTTTCCAAAATGGCGGAACGCAGTGAACTTGAATCACATCCCCCTTGAGAGGGACCAGGTGTTTAGCAAACACCGCTGGCTCGCCTGTCCAGTTTACGTTCCATGCTCCTTTATTCGCTAGTTAGAACTACTTTTCCTGTCCTTTGCCAGATCAATCGCAAAAAGAAGAATCTTGTGAACCTTGTCGTACTTCCCCTGTTTCGATCTCAACTTGGCCAGCTCCAAAGAAAGCCTAATGGCATTGTCATGATCGCCAAGAAACAAGCTAGTCTTGATGGCTGACTTCAGAGTTATAACTTCTTGATCTTCCATAAGTTATGGCGGTGGAAGAAGGATTCGAACCCTCGGAGCCCTTTAGGAGCCCTCTTGCTTTCAAGGCAAGTGCGATAGACCACTCTGCCATTCCACCGTTCCTATGCTGATTATAGAACCTAAATAACAGTATCTGGAAAAATGACTTCTAAGACATTGGTACAGGCGGAGAGATTTGCACTCTCAAGGGTTTCCCCACCGGCTTTTAAGACCAGCGCGTTTTCTGTTTCGCCACGCCTGCGTAATTCAATTCCATATTTTATTGCCCATTTTCTAACAGCCTTATCTGAAACTCCATACTTTTTAGATAATGCTGTCCATGTCTCTGTTTTCAAAAGATATTCTAATTCTTCTTTTGAAGGTCTTACTGCTTTTCTTTGTCCTCTTGAAGAACAAGTATAAGAACAATATTTTTGACCTTCTCTTCCGCTGAATTTTTTAAAACACATTTTGCAAGTTTGGTAGCCAAGGCGAGATTCGGACTCGCACTTACAGCGTTCTAAGCGCTGCGCCTCTACCGATTGGGCTACTTGGCCATTTTTATTTTTTCTACAAAAAGTAGGAGTTTGAGTATGGCAATTCGGACATATAAATCTCAAATTCTCAATCCTATTATCGAATTTGTTTCCATTTTTATGATCAATTTGCAACTTCAATTCTTTACCGTTCCATTCTGGACCATTCTTACAAATATCACAAATATAAGGGATTAGCCCAGAATTTTTCAACTTGTATTTTATATTGCTGTGATAAACCGAATTGTTGATCAATAACTTTTCTAATGGAACATAGCTTTTAGACAGGTCTCCAATGTACCCTCTTGACCATCCTGATCCTTTAAAATGGGATATATCCATTTTGTTTTCTTTTATGATTTTTCTTATCGTATTATAGTTCCCACCAGCAGTTGCAACATAGTCAAGTTTTCTAAGAACTTCTGCATAGGAATAGCTGGTCTGTACTGCCTTTTTGACATCTTCTGTTGAGTATTCTTTGTATTTCAAAATAAACTCCTATCAACTAAAGTATGATTGGTAGCGCGAGAGGGATTCGGACCCTCACTGTCGTGTTCTTGAAACACGCGTCTCCTGCCAATTGGACTACCGCGCCACATGTTCACTCTTTAATCATATCATACAACCATGTCGAATTTCAATAGAAATTTCGACATGGTGGAAGCAGGGGGACTCGAACCCCCATCTCAACCGTGCGAAAGTTGCATCTTGCCAGTTAGACGATGCCCCCCGTTACAAAAAATGGTAGCGCGAATGGGAGTCGAACCCATACAAGCATGCACCTCAAGCATGCGCCTCTGCCAGTTGGGCTACCGCGCCACAAATGCCCCGTGATTTGCTGGCTCACGGGACCAGAAGCCGAACTCCAAGCCATTAGGCTTGCGAGGTTCCCGTCATTTTGGTGGACCTGTCGGGAATCGCACCCGAATTTTTAGACTGCCGGTCTAACGTCCTCCTGTTGGACGACAAGCCCTAATTTTGGTGGACCTGGCGGGCTTTGCTCCCGCTACCTCGTGGTTGCAGACCACGCGCTCTCCTGATTGAGCTACAAGCCCATTTTAAAATTGGTGTCTGAGGAGGGAGTCGAACCCTCATGCCAATGTTACAGGCTATACCTTCTGAGGATATTGCGTATGCCAGTTCCGCCACTCAGACAAATTTGATGGGGTGCCTAACGAGAATCGGACTCGTGACTCTTGTGCCACAGACAAGCGGGTTACCACTACACCATAGGCACCACCTAATTGATCCGTCTATTCAGTTGTCACAGAGCTACATCTAATTGATCCGTCTATTCAGTTGTCTTTTCAATCCGCTCCTCGTACCTTTAATTCTTGTACGGAGGAGAAAACGGCAACAAAAAAGGGGAAGCTTTTGGCTTCCCCTGATCCGCTCAACTTTTACAGAGTCAGATCAGGGGCTTTTGGCTAAATGACTAGCCAGCGCCGATGAGAGACTTGCGGACAAGCTTAGGAACTCGTTATTTCTGTTCGTCTGCTTGTCCATGGTCTCTGCCCTTAATCCAACTCCAAACATCCTTCATCTGTTACTTATCATACAACGTATTCTACATCTTGTCAACGAATTCCTTTAGAAAAAATTAGTTTACCATCCTGACTACTATTGAACGAGCAAGAGAACGGTCAATCCATAGACTCGTTTCTCCTACTTTTACAATGGTTGGACCAACGGATTTGATACGCATGCTTGGATATAGCCCTATTTCAAACAGCCTTTGAGTTTGCCTGTAAGTACCAGAGATACTGATTATTTCCAAAACGTCACCGTTATTTGCATCTGCTAAAGCCATGATGTGTTCGCCAAGGGAACCGAAAATCTTTGGAGAAAACTGGTTAGAAACTGACCAGCATGCGTTAAGCTGAGGCTCTACGATTGAAGCTGTCATGTCATTCGCACCCTTGCCTTGCATGGAAAGCTGTCTCCTTTAGGAGACAGTGGTTTACCTGGCTATGTTGCAAGTTTAAGCCTATCCCGGAAGCCATCCAAGCGGAGCCCGATTCCTAAGTCTGTTTATGATCCGTATCATGTCCTCAACCGGACGAGTCATGAATTCTGAATTCATGAAAGCATCGCCGTAATAAGGAACAGGATATACGTCTGTTCGTCCGGTTGGCTCCAAGAAAGGATTATGAATGTCAGCCCCTTGGTAGTCGAAGTGAATAGTCCCTTCTGGCAAATATCCATGATCGACAAAAAACTCGTCTTGGGCCTCTGCCAAGTGGGTCATTATAGTTGTTCTGTCTCCGTTTGGGGGAGGTATATATTCATATGTGTTAGGTACATCTGTAGGTTTTGATTGAGGCGCATTGTGAATACCTTTGAGCTGTTGTTCAATTTCATCATTGCTTAGGGCCGACTTCTTCATCAGAGGAGCCAAACAACCTTTACCAGATGCCCTCCTCGTAGGCCGAGTATCGCATGCCACGGCATCTGTTCCTCTGATGGCTTGTCTCCCCTTGTCCGTCAGTCGTAGGACTCCTGTTCTTCCTCCTACGATCTCGATGAGACCTGTCTGTAGACACCGGCGCATATGCGGAATGTCAACGGGTTTGATGGTTCCATTTGGAATCTCTTCGGCCTGATCGAAGTACTGTTTGAGGACATAGAGGTTCGTACCAGTCGGGTCACCTTTGGAAGCCGTCTTCTTGATGACATCGTGGAACGCCTTAATGGCGGAGTCAAGCGTCTTCGTAGCTTGGAAGGCCCGGTGGGTATTGGTTACAAACCACGTCTCACCGTCAACCTCAGACTTCCATACAGCCGGACTTGGCTCCCCATTTGGCCCGTGATGCCATATGGCCTTAGCCTTCATCACCGTTGCCCGCTCCTCGTCGGTCAGGTTCTTCTTGTTCTTCTTCAGGGTATCAATCATTGGGGTGGCAGTCTTCGTCGCTGCTGACCTAATATTGCCCAAGTTGAACGTCTTAACCGGAGGGAACATTGCCGTATGTGTTCTGGTTGATAAGGTTGTCTTCGTCGATGGCTTAATCATTAATATGCTCCTTCTGTATGTCCGTCGAGGAACAGCCCTGACATCGGGACCAAGAAAGATTCTTTACTCTCCAGTCATCTCTTCAAAGTCAGAGGGATTTTCAGAAACCTTTCCAACCCAGATCATTGATTTGTCAAAAACAACCCCTGTCTTCTTTTTCCACACATACCCGCTTCCGCTTTCGTAAAATCTAGGAGGAATATCAACTTCATAGACCCCATCTTTCAGCTTGGCTAAGACAAAAACATGTTGATCTCCGACTTGCTGAGATACGGTTGATGCTTCTATTCCAGCCAAATTCAGAACCGTAGCTATTTTCTCTGCAATGTCTTGACATATTCCGCCACCCCCAAGAACCTCGTCCATTCCTTCGTCATCTTGAGTCCATTCATCATACGCTTGTTGTACTTCCAAGACCATAGATGGAATGTATTGGTTTAGATCTAACGCTGTTGGAAGGGGCTTGTTTTGTTCAGCAGATTCTTGAGGCGCATTATGAACCCCTTTGATCTGTTGTTCAATTTCATCATTGCCAGCGACTTGTCTTTCAATTTCTTCTCTGCTTAAAGCTGCCTTCTTGACCAATGAAGTCAAGGCTTTGTAAACCAAACAGCCTTCGTTGGTATGCCTCTTGTCCATCGTTCTATTTCCCCATGTCTTCTGCAAGACGGGAGGCTTCGAGGTACTTTGGGTCGATATCGTGATTTTGAGAGGCGAAATCTTGGACCGGCTTCATAGATTCATTTGTCGGGGCTCCAACCTCGAATATTCTATCTCTAAAAACAATGGACAATCCACTTGATCCCCAGACCATCGAGTACCATCCAGGCTTCATGTTGCTCTGGATTATCTTCTTTACATCTGCTGAGAGATTATCTGGAAACGAGATAGTATTGACAGTCCATCCAGAAGGTTCTCCAGGTCCAATAACCGGATTCGTTTCCGAGTGTCTACTGGACATCATTTTTCCCAATCCTTCCAGCTCTTTGGAAACGGTTTCAACAGAGACTGACAAGCCTTCGTCTTCAAATCTCGCCTTGGCTCCAGTTCTTGTTTTGACCAATGAAGTCAAGGCTTTGTAGACCAAGGAATCTTCGTTAACACGTCTCTCAATCATTGTTCACCGTTACTTGGCTGGTTGTACCGCTGGCTGAGCTTGTGGAACATTAATACCCGCTTCTTGTCTCCTCTTCGCCAGTTCTTCAGGGTGCTGAGCAAAGAATTGCTTCGTATTATTAATGTCAACAGCTATCCATTGTCTAAGTTGAGCTATCTCTTGTTGAGTAAACGGATATAATGCTACCCCTCTTTGATCTTGAGTAGCATTCTTTAGGACCTGATCAATATTGGGTTCCTGTCCTCTCAAAACAAAATTATCTGACATGTTTTTAGCCGCATCTCTAGCTTCTCCCATTTTAGCCATTCGTTCTTCTGGAGAAGCCGGTTGATTCTGGTGGCCGTTTTGTGCCTCTTTCTTAATAATGGATTCTAACGCTTTGTAAACCAAGCCGTCTTCGTTTGCGTCTCTCTTGACTTTGTTTGACATTACCTGTTCTCCTTAAAACTGTTTTGAATCTTCGGCAGCCTCAGCCATATTGATTCCACGCTCTTCCTTGAACTCATCCGAATAAACCTTGGCTTTCATGCTTCCAAGCGTTTTGATTGCTTCTTCATATTTGTTGCCCAGAATCGTTACTGCCGTTACCAGTTCCTTTAAATGGGCAATCGAAAGGTTTTCAGTATCTGCAACCCACCTGTTTAGTTCCTTTTCTGAAATCCGATTTGCTACCAAGGACTTGAGATAAATCTTTCTGGACTCGGCATTCGGCATGCCAATTTCAATTCGCTTGTCAAAACGAGAAGGACGATTCATGATTCTTGCGCCCAAGCGTTCTGGGTAGTTTGTCGTGGCCAAGAAGACAACTTTGTCAACTGGAACAACCCCGTCAAGGATGTTAATAATCTCTGACTCGTATCCCCTGTTTAGAATCGCGTCCAAATCTTCCATCAGGACGATGACAGGCGTATTGGCTTGAACCTCCCGAAGAACGCTCATGCCTGCTTCAAAGGTATGAGACGAACCGAATCTCAAAACGAGACCGTTTCGCTTGATGATGTTCTTCATGGCAATCTTGATAGTGGAGGTCTTCCCAGAACCAGGAGGGCCGTAAAGCAGTAATCCACGCTTGTAGGCCAGCTTTCTTTCTCTGAATACAGGCTCTTTCTCCCAGAAGGTTTCGATTTCATCAATGACCATGTCCGAATTGCTTTCAGGGAACTTGATCAAGCCTTCGTCACCCAAGGGCAGACGTTTGAAATACAGACCTCCGCTCATGGTCGTACATGGTTCGTAATAACCAGGCGGGATGGCTTTTACGACTTCCGCAGCAGGGAAGAAGTTTTTGTTGTCGTCTGTCATCCATTGAACATAACCCGGTTTTGGGTCGTCGCTGCTGGCGAATTTACAGTTTTTGATAAACCAATCATTCACCGATGACTTAATCATTAATATGCTCCCTTTAGGGTCAACGACAGTCCATACTTCATAATTCTTAAGGGGATATGATTTCCCTTTGGACTTTGAGCTTTATTTTGGAATTGGTAGCGAGGGCGGGGGTTGCACCCGCTGAAGCGTCCTTATGAGAGACGCCCGAATCTAGCCATTCGCCTCGCTATCTAATCGGAGTTCTTGTAATGAATCTGGAGCCAGTGGCAGGCTATGCTCCTGCTACCTCATCCTTACCAAGGATGCGCTCTTCTGATTGAGCTACACCGGCTTACTTATGAACAACCTAAAAACTGAATACATGCAAAGCGACGGCCA
>Ga0307377_10001309_pt1 | contig 32162 bp, 34 predicted proteins | sample TR3MG_FD_202535 | JGI IMG/M metagenome (GOLD analysis project Ga0307377, IMG submission 202535) | Soil microbial communities from Risofladan, Vaasa, Finland - TR-3 | ecosystem: Environmental > Terrestrial > Soil > Coastal area > Acid sulfate soil | place: Finland: Risofladan, Vaasa | collected... | reverse complement strand
TCATCTCGCTCCAGTGGCGTATATCGGTGAAGTCGCTTTCCATCCAGCGCCGCACCGGTGGGACGATCTCCTTGGGGAACACGGCCACGCCGGTCGGCACTTTGACCTGGTGCGCTACGCCGCGGCGGCCGAAACTCTCCCAATAGAGGCGGGCGGACGATGCGGCGCTGGCGGACACCCAGTACAGCATCACGTTGTCCAGCAGCTCGTCCCGGCTGAGTATGTTCTCCGGGTGCCCGTCGCAGTCGGTCCACGCCCAGAACTTCTCCAGGATCCAGGCAGCCTGTCCGGCCGGCGAGTCGGTGAGCCCATAGCCGACGGTCTGCGGCCGCGTTGCCTGTTCCTTCGAGTAGCCCGAATCCCAGTCCCGGTAGTACTTGAGGGCCTTCAGCGTCCGCGCCTCCTCGGGGGTGGGATCGCCCTCGACCTTGGGTCGGGTTCCCATGGCCAGGGTGATGTGGATGCCCAGGCAATGTTCCGGGTCTTGCGCGCCCAGCGATGCCGTCACGGCCGAACCCCAGTCGCCGCCCTGCGCGCCGTAGCGCCGGTAGCCCAGCCGGTCCATCAGCGCCGCCCACGCGGCGGCGATGCGGTCTACGCCCCAGCCCGTGGTCTTGGGCTTGCCCGAGAAGCCGAAGCCCGGCAAGGAGGGACAGACCACGTGGAAGGCATCGGCGGCATCGCCCCCGTGAGCGGTGGGATTGGTGAGCGGCGCTATGACTTTTTGGAACTCGACTACCGAGCCGGGCCAGCCGTGGGTGATGATCAGAGGCATCGCCTCGGGGTGCGGCGAGCGCACGTGCAAAAAGTGGATGGCGAGTCCGTCGATATCGGTGGTGTATTGCTCGAAACGATTGAGCAGGGCTTCGCGCTTGCGCCAGTCGTACTCGTCAGCCCAGTAAGCGCAGACTTCCTTGATCCAGGCGAGCGGCGTGCCCTGGCTCCAGTCGTCGACCACTTCCGCTTCCGGCCAGCGGGTGTTGCGCAGCCGCGCGCGCAGATCGTCGAGTACCGTATCGCCGACGGCGATGCGAAATGGTTTGATGGCCTCGCTCATTGTCGCTGTTCTCTCGGGAAGTTCCGGATCGTCGCCAAGCACCGCTTCATAGGCGCGAACCGCCCCAGTGAAACATTGATACAGCAGTTACTTGTGGCGCTTGCCGACCTTCGATTCAGCCCCATTCTGTCACAGTTACGGCACGGTCAATTTCGGCAGGACACAAGAGCAGATTCAAGGCCCTGACTACCACTCCCCCCACCGAAGGCGCTTTGTTTGGTTCCGGCTGGCCCGGGTTAGGATGTCGTGGCGTTCCGAATGCCTGCTGTCGACACGCAGCCGCCCTAGACAGTGCCGAAGCGGGCGGTCGTCTGTTGCAAAAAAGACTAGGGGCTGGGGACGAAACGCGTGTGGTTGAAGGTGTAGTCGCCGACTTCCCGTTCGCCGTTCGCGTCGACGGCGACGAGCCGAACGCGATACACATGTGAAGGCGCGGCGCGCAGCAGCGCAATCTTGGGCGTCACCACGACCGCACCGCTCTCCGGGTCGAACGGTATATCGCGAAATATTTGCGGCTGCGCGTCGCCAAGGTAGGTATAGGCGTCCAGGCGCGTGATTCCGCCGAGCGGCGCTTCCAGACGTGAAACCACCACCTCGTCGTCGGGCAGCACGGTGCAATTCACGCTGCCGTTTTGTGGAATGCGGTATTCGCGCACGCGCACGTTCTGCTCGACGAGACGCTTTACGAACGCATCAGTAACGTAAGCCCGCACCGAACCCTCCCCGAACGCGGTGCGCACGCCGCCCGCTAGCGCGACAATCTCATCGAGCTTTGCGCCGCACACTTCGCAACCGAACAGATGCTCTTCGATGCGCGCTTCAGCGGCTTCATCGAGTTCGTCGAGCCAGTATTCGATCAAGGCCGAAAACCCGAGCGGAGCAGTGCAGTTGGACGCATTCATAAGGCTTCTTTCGATTCCATCACACAGTCGCGCAGGCGCTGTAGACCGCGGGAACGAATCACGCGAATATTTCCCGCGCTCAGCTTGAGCGCTGCCCCCACCTCAGCCGCGGGCTTTTCCTGGTAGAACGTCATCAACAGCACCGTTCGCTCGCGCTCGGACAAGCGGTCGAGGCATTGCGCCACGCGCTCATGATCGAGCCGGGGCGCGAGCGATGCATCGGCGAACGGCACGTCGTCCGCGTATTGCATGAGCAGCCGATCCCGTCGCGCCGCTCCGCGCCGGATTTCCAGCGTTAGCATTCGGCACGTTCCGAATACGAACGAGGCGATCCGGTCCGGCTCACGCAGCTTGCCCGCGCGCAACGCCTCTATCGTCACCAGCAGCACTTGCTGCATCAGATCCGCCGCGGCCTGCTCGTCGCGCAAATGCTTGAGCCCGTAGCGTCGCACCCGCGGCGCGAAACGCCGATACAGTTCCGCCTCGGCGTCGCGCGCCGAGCCTGCGGCGGCCAGGGCAATCCGGCGCGCCAAATCGGCCTCCTCGCCGGACGCTTCAATAGACGGACTCTCCATACCTTCGAAGAATAGCCTATCAGCCCATCGACAAGGAAGTGTAACGAAACCTGCCCTCGTTACACTTCCTGATTTTCCGAGGAGGGTCCAATGATCACAAATCCGCAGTCAGCCACCAATATCAACGAAGTCGCCGCGGGCATCTACCGGATCAATACGCCTGTAACCCTTGAGGGCGGCGCGAAGTTCAATTTCAACCAGTACGTCGTGGTAGATGACGAGGCGCTCCTGTTTCATACCGGGCCGCGCAAAATGTTTGCCCTGGTGCGCGAGGCAATTGAGCACGTTATTCCGGTTGAGCGCCTGCGCTTCATCGGGCTGTCGCATTTCGAGGCCGACGAGTGCGGCGCATTGAACGAGTTCCTCGCCGCCGCGCCTCGTGCTGTGCCCCTCTGCGGACGCGTTGCGTCGCATGTATCGGTGAACGATGTTGCCGACCGCCCGGCGCGGCCTCTCGCCGATGGGGAGGAGCTTTCGCTCGGCGAGCACAATATGCGCTGGTTCGACACACCGCATATGCCGCACGGCTGGGAGTGCGGGCTGCTGATGGACAGCACAACGCGCACGCTATTGTGCAGCGATCTTTTTACCCAGGGCGGGCCCGGGGAAATTCCCGTTACTGAAAAGGACATCCTGGGTCCAAGTGAGGCTTTCCGCGCCCATATGGATTATTTCGCGCATGCGCCAGACACCGCAGTAATGCTCGAGCGCCTGGCCGCGGAACGCCCGATTACGTTGGCCTGCATGCACGGCAGCGCCTGGCACGGCGACGGCGCGTCTCTCTTGCGCTCCCTTGCTGAGGTCGTCTGCAGGATGGCACCGGTACCGGCATAGGTAAAGAATCGCGGAATGCGAGAAACGGCCGCGATTGGCAAACGATGGGGGCAATCGGTAGGCGCCCGCTTGGCACTCGGGCGGATCGCCTGCAATTCTCAACGCGCAGCCTGCATATCCGTTTTCCGGGCGCTGGGTCACCCGGCGAGTGGCCGCTTTCGAGCGATGGCGCGAGCGTCTGCCGGTCGAATTCGGCCCCCTGGATCGGAGAGACGCAAATACGCCACAAGCGCCGCGCGATGCCATGGAGGTCGAGCAGCGGGTGTTATCCGGACGGCGCCGCCGGTTTGTCTATGACGAAGACGACGAAGGGCCAGAGCGGTACGCCGATATGCTTGACGAACATGATGCGGCCGCCGGCCCGCTCCAGGGTCGGAAGCACGTCCACGGCGCGGCAGCCCATGGACAGCCAAGGGAAGCGCCAGGCAATGTCCTCGACTTTGTCGGCGAGCCATCTGGTGAAACGGCCTTCGGGCTCAGTGGAGTGCGCGCAGCCGAGTTTGCCGCCGGGACGCAGCGCGCGATAGAGTTCGAGCGCGCCTTGGTCCGGATCGTAGAGGGGACACAGGCTGTAGGTCGAAAGCACGACGTCGAAGCTGGCGTTGGGGAAAGGGAGGCGGCACATATCGCCAGTGCCGAACTCGAGCCGCGCACCGAGGCCATCGGGCGCGGCCTTGGCGCGCGCGACTTCGAGCATATCGTCGCTGAGGTCGAACAACGTGACTTTGCCGTGCTCGCCGACTTTGCGCGCGGCCAGCAAGCCCGTACTGCCTGTGCCGGCGCCGCAGTCGAGCACGCGGTCTCCTTCGCGTACGGCGGCTTCGACCAGCATTTCGCGGCCGCGCTGGTCGGCCGCCGCAGTGATGAGCCGGTGCTGCCAATCGTAGCGCCCTGCGAGTCGGGCGTAGATCGCAGTCAGACTGTCGAGGCCGAGCGCTTGTCTCACGGCGAGCTCTCCCGGCGCGCTAGCGAAGATCGCCAATGCGCAGAGTTTTCTTGCTCCCCCTTAACGTTCACGCAAGTTCCCCCCTTGGGAAGCCGACGATTGCGATTGGAAAAAAGCTACGCTTGCGGAAATCCAAAGTCAACCACGGCGCTTATGGGTGTATCGAGTGAATTTAGGCTACGGCCATGCGCGCAGCGCCTCGCCGAGCTACTCGCATGCGCGCTTGGCAGCCCCATCCTGCCAGTGCTAGCAACACGTCTGCGAAAACTCATGGTGTAATTTTCAGCGTTACTTGTCCCACACCCAACGCAAGGGAGGATCCGCTGAAATGGAATTTCTGGATGCGATCGAGTCACAGATGGTTTCCAATCGCCTTCCTCTGGCGGGCGTCTCGATAGCGGCGCTGCCTTGTGCGGACACGCCTCTGGTTCTGTCCTTGCACTGGCACGGCTTCATAGAACATGAAACGGAAACCGAACTCGGCCGGCGATTCAGCTATGAGGCCGTCCCGTCGTCGTGCCTGCAAGTCACTCGGCGTTGGCGCGAGCTGCGCGACCTCGAGCACGCGGTCATGGACGTTGCCTGGGAGCTCGGCTCCTGGGACCTCACGCGCCACGAGATGCGCCCTTGCATGCGGCCCGGTGCCCCCACGCAGGAAGCGATCGAATGCCATATGGCGTTCGGGCAGCCGCATCCCTATGTCGAAGCGGAGCTTGCGCCGGTCTCGGAGGTGCAAGACGCCGAGGACTTGCTCGAAACGGCCGGGCGATGCGGTTATCTGCTATGGCGCTTCCGGCCGGTGCGCGGCGGCATGTGGGAGGAGGTCAGCGAAGACGCCTCTCTGCAGCATGGCGGCTACCGCAACCCGCCGTGCCCTCAAATCAGTTGCGAGTTCGGCGACACGCGCTGTCTGCGGCAAGCGCGCAACGTTGTCTATCGATTCGGCTACTTTGAGGAAAATGCGCGCCAGCTCGGCTACCGCAGCGCGATAGTGGCTGGGCGCTGACCGCGATACGCCGCGGTCCGAATCAGCCGTGCGCGAAGCGTATGCTTCGCTTGCCCTGGGACTCGGCCTTGTAGCGTCGTCGGTCGGCCGCGATCGACAGGGAGTCCGCGTCCGCGGCATGGTTGGGAAACAGGGCGATGCCCAGGCTGCCCGCAAGCGCGCGGCCGATGTCGGGCTCCCGCAGCGAGCTTTCGTTATTCGCGATAATCGAACTGGCGACGCATCTGGCCGTTTCGTGCTGACCGGCATCCATGGTCAGCATGACGACGAACTCATCGCCGGCGGCGCGGGTGGCCAGATTGCTTTCACGCTTGTCGAACAATTCGCGCGGGTAGTTCAAGCACTCGATCAGCCATTCCTCGAAGCCGAGCAGGGTGAGGCCCTGGGTCACGGCCACGCGCCACGCGGCCTTCGCTTGATGTTGGGCAAGCGTTTCCAATTCGGTTTTCATTTCAGCGTCGCCTGCTTGCAGGAATCGCCGTCATGACGCGAGGCGGGCGCGGCAATGCGGAAGCATGCTCGCGGCGGAAAATTTCTCGTCGCCCTGGTGGAACCGGCATCAAACCTCATCGGTACAGGCCTTATCCAAAAGCATTTGGCAACCATACACTAATTATAACTATAAATCAAGTTATTATCGCCATTAGCTAAAGGTTTACTTCAGCTATGCTCCGCGAACCCGAGCCGCATTGCAAGCGCTCAAACGCAGGCGCCGTCCCGCGACGCGCAGCCGCGCCGGGCGCTTGCGCGGAACCGCCTTCGTACCTATAGTGCGCCGATGGCACATGAGCACGATCACGACGAAGAACACTCGGAGTTGTCCGAAACGCAGCTGCGCGTGCGCGCGCTGGAGACGATACTCACCGAGAAAGGCTATGTCGATCCGGCAGCGCTCGACCTGCTGATCGAAACCTACGAGACCAAGGTCGGCCCGCGCAACGGCGCACGCGTGGTGGCCAAGGCCTGGAGCGATCCTGCCTATCGCGCCTGGCTGCTCGAGGATGCCAACGCCGCCATCGCCTCGGTCGGCTACGCCGGCCGCCAGGGCGAGCACATGGTTGTCCTGGAGAACACGCCCAAGCGGCACAACATGGTGGTGTGCACGCTGTGCTCCTGCTACCCGTGGCCGGTGCTCGGCCTGCCGCCGGTCTGGTACAAATCGGCGCCCTATCGTTCGCGCGTGGTTCTGGAGCCGCGCGGCGTGCTGCGCGATTTCGGCGTGGAGCTGCCGGCGGAGACCGAAATTCGCGTCTGGGATTCCACTTCCGAAGTGCGCTATCTGGTGCTGCCGCTGCGGCCCGAGGGCAGCGCCGGCTTGAGCGAAGACGCGCTCGCCGAGCTGGTGACGCGCAACAGCATGATCGGCACCGGGCTGGCGAAGCGGCCGGGTGAACCCGCATGACTGAAGGCGCGCATGACATGGGCGGCGTGCGCGGCTACGGCAAGGTGGTGCCGGAGCCGAACGAGCCGATGTTTCACGCCGAATGGGAGCGGCGCGCGTTCGCGCTCACGCTGGCGATGGCGAAGCCCGGCGAATGGAACATCGACATGTCGCGCGCTGCGCGCGAAAACCGGCCGCCCGAGGATTACCTCGCGAAGAGCTACTACGAGATCTGGCTAGCCGGCCTCGAACAGCTGATGGCCGAGCGCGGCCTGGTCGGGCGCGACGAGCTCGAGGCCGGCCGCGTGCTGCGTCCGCCGCCGCCGTTCAAGGACCGGCTCTCGCCCGAGGACGTCGCCCAGGTGCTCTATCGCGGCGCGCCGACAGGGCGCGCGCCGAATGCGCCGGCGCGATTCAAAGCGGGCGACCGGGTACGCGCGCGCAACATCGCCCCGGCTACGCACACGCGGCTGCCGCGCTATGTGCGCGGCCATGCCGGCGTGGTCGAGCTGGTGCACGGCTGCCATGTCTTCCCCGACAGCAATGCGCTAGGCGCAGGCGAGAATCCGCAATGGCTCTACACCGTGTGCTTCGACGGCACCGAGCTGTGGGGACCCGGCGCCGACCCGACGCTGAAAGTTTCGGTCGACGCCTGGGACGCTTATCTGGAGCCGGCCTGATGGCCTTGGATCAGGAAGCAGCGGCGCGCGCCGCCGCCAGCGTGCCCGGTATTCCCCGGGATGCCGAAGGCCCGGTGTTCCGCGAGCCCTGGGAAGCGCAGGCCTTCGCGATGACGCTCGCCCTGCACGAGCGCGGCCTGTTCAGCTGGAAGGAATGGGCCGAGGCGCTCGCGGCCGAAATCAAGCGCGCGCAGGCCGCGGGCGACCCGGACACCGGCGAAACCTACTATCAGCACTGGCTCGCCGCGCTGGAACGGCTGGTCGCGCAAAAAGGCGTGGCCACACGCGATACGCTGGCGCGCTACCGCGACGCCTGGGACCATGCCTGCGAGCGCACGCCACACGGGCAGCCGATCGAATTGCGGTCGGACGATTTCCGCTAGCGGGCCGCGTTGAGCCGCAAAACGGGAAATTTGTCTCTGGCCCGTTTTGGTCCGCGTTTTGGTCCGCCGGAGGTACACGGTTAGCGAAAATGGCTGGAAAAAACTCCCGATTGGGACTATTATGGCGTATAAGTCCATTGCGGGAGCATAAGCCATGCAAGCCACTTCGCAACAAGCGACAAGCCCTGTCAGCGCCAAGGAAGTTTCCGGGCCGGCTTTACGCACGGTATTTCGCATCCTGTCGGCATGGGGGCTCAGCAACAAGGAGCAGATAAAGCTCCTTGGCAATCCGCCGAAATCCACCTTTTATCGCTGGAAGCAGGGCGAAAGCGCGGCGCTGTCTCAGGACACGCTGGAACGGCTGTCGTACATTTTCGGGATCTATTCGGCGCTCCAGTTATTGCTGCCCAGACCCGACGCCGCAGACGCCTGGCTCAAGAAGCCGAACACGGCGCCGCTGTTCGGGGGACGCAGCGCCCTGGAGCGCATGCTTTCTGGCCAGCTTGCGGATCTCTACGTCGTGCGCCAGTACCTGGACGCACAGCGCGGCGGGTGGGCGTGATTCCCGCCGTCCCCCAGGAGGACTCCCTTCCGGGCGTCCCCCAGGAGGACTTCCTTCGGGGCGTTTCCAAGGTAACCTGGAAACCGTGCTATCGGCTGGTACCCAGTCATTTTCCGCCGATAAGTGTCTACGATCGCGTCGCCAATCCCGCGGACCTCGAGGCCGTGTTCGCGGTCGAGAATCTGACCAACCCGCGGTTACGACAAGAAGCAGGCGACATCTCGGTCGTCACGCCGGAGGACCGCGTTGCGGGCCCGGGGACGACACCGATCATGGCGGCGTTTACGCACTTGAATCCGGAAGGCAGCCGTTTCAGCGATGGCAGCTACGGCGTGTATTACGCCGGGGACACGCTGGCTACTGCTGTCGCCGAGACGCGCTATCACCGGGCGCGATTTCTCGCGATGACCAGGGAGGATCCGATAGAGATAGACATGCGTACCTATCTTGCCGACCTCGACGGCAATCTGCACGATATCCGCGGTCGCGATGATCTGCGCGATGTCTATGACCCGGAAAGCTACGCTGCCGGTCAGACGCGGGCGCGTGCACTTAAAGCGGCAAATTCTTATGGCATCGCCTACGACAGCGTGCGGCACGCAGGAGGAGCATGTGTTGCTGTTTTTCGGCCGCCCGTTTTGTCGAACTGCATTCAGGGCCCGCACTTCGGCTATATATGGGACGGGGAAAAAATCACGACCGTGTACGAGAAGAAGCTGTACGCAAATTATTGACAGCGGACGGAAGGGCCGGGCGCATGGCATGTGTAAGTAGGGGCGCTCGGCATCGAGTACTTTGAGGACGAGGTCGAGGTCGAGCGCAGACGTATATCCCTGTCGATGTCGCGGTTGTTTCCCGGTGCGGACGTTCCTATAGTACGAGACGCGCACTCGAACCGCACCCCGAGGGGACATCGCATGAGCACCGAAAGCGTCCGCGGCGAAACGACAGTGATTCATTTCAACGGCGAGCGCTGCATCCATTCGCGCAACAAGCCCTATTGCGACGGCAGTCACAAGAAGGCCGGCTTTCGCAGCGATTGACGCAGTTTGGCCCGGACGCGCATCGTGGCAGCGGGTCCAGGAACTCGTTGCAAGAAGATGGTCGCAGGAATTGTCATTCCGAGCACCGCGAGGAATCTGCTGTTGCACCGAACCGGAAGCAGATTCCTCGGCCCTTGGGCTCGGAATGACATGTCATTTTGCAATTGCTCTGAAGAGGCGCCTGCCTTCTTCGCGCATCGAAGCGGATCCCCGGCGCTAGATCCGGTAGGCGCTGCGCCAGCCGCTGCGGCTCATTCCCAGCTTCATGAAATGGCCGAGCACGGCGCCGGCCTTGCGCCTCCACCGCGGGGCTGTCGGCGCAGACGCACTTGATTCGGTCACCAGGACGATGCTTTGCTTGAGTGCGTGGACGACGGCCTCTCCCTTGCGGTCCAGGGTGAATTCCTCGCCCGGGCCGAGCACGGTGTCCCGTGCGTCGTCCTCCTGGGTGATCCAGAACGAGCCGGTGAGGCATTCGATTCGCGTGCCTTGCGCGTTGCGCAGGGTTGCGGTCTGCCCTGCGGTGAATATGAGCCTCGAAGCTGCGGTGCAGATTTTCATGTTTGCCTCCATCGTGTATGATTAATACTCATCTATTCGGTGTCTCGGCGGGTGCTGTGCGCCGCGTGCTGCGAGACGTATATTCGACCCATGCGGCGGTTCTCTCAAACGATATTTGGGCATGATTCACATGAGTATAAGGAATGGCTAAAGACCCCGGTCGCTTGCCGCCGCTCGATCTGCTGCGAAGCTTCGAGTCGGCCGCGCGCCATCTGAGCTTCACCCAGGCGGCAAAGGAATTGTTCGTGACGCAGTCTGCGGTGAGCCGGGCCATCCAGGCGCTCGAGAGCCACCTCGGCACGCCGCTGTTCCACCGCCGCCACCGCGCGCTGCTGCTCACCGAGGCAGGCCGGCAGTTGCAACACGCGACGGTCGATGCGCTGGAGCGGCTGCGCGACGCCTGCCAACGGATACGCGCTCCGGAGGATAGCGGCACGCTGACGGTAACCACTACCGTGTCGTTCGCTTCGCTGTGGCTGGTACCGCGCCTGCCCGAGTTTCGCGAACAGAATCCGGATGTCGAAGTGCGCATCGCCGCGGAGAACGCGAACTCCGACCTGGAGCGGCAGGGAATCGACGTGGCGATCCGCTACTGCTCGCCCGAAACGGTACCGGCGGAAACCATAAGGCTCTTCGGCGAAACCGTGTTTCCGGTATGCAGCCCGAAGCTGCTGCGCAGCCGCCGCCCGAAGACGCCGGAGGACATGCAGCGCCAGGTTCTGCTGCACTTCGAGGATCCCGCGACGTGCAGGCCGTGGCTGCAGTGGAACGTATGGTTCGAGGTGATGCGGCTGAAGCCGGTTCCCTCATCCAGCGGGCTGCGCTTCAGCCATTACGATCAAGTGATGCAGGCTGCAATGGGCGGACAGGGGTTCGCGCTGGGGCGCAGCCCGCTCGTGCACGAGCTGATCAAGCAAGGCCTGCTCGTGGCGCCATTCGCGAACTACGCCGCGTCCTCGCGCGCCTACTTCTTGCTCACGGCCGCAGGCGCGGGCGAGCGGCCTTCCGTGCGCCGCTTCATCGCCTGGCTCGAAGACGTGGCAATAAGGGAAAGCGAGTAAGCGGTTCGCGCATTTCTCGGATCGCAGTCGCAGCGCGGCTGCTCGTATCGACGCCTGGCTTGCAGCCGATAAGATCACCTGCATCGCCGCCAAAGTGCGGCTGCGCGCCGTCAGCCTTTGCTCCTGGGTATAGAATGCATTGCGCCATTGTTGACCCATAATCCCCAGCTTCCTTTCGTTTATTCTTTATTCGGCCTCTCAATATGAGCACATCTGAATCCGAGCGCTCCGGCAAAAGCTTCCCGGCGATCATTATTATCTTTCTGGTCATCGTGATCGGGCTTGCGGGTGGGGCGTACTACCTGGCGCCGCGCTTCGAAAGGCAGGCGCCGCAAATAACGCTCCCAGTCGTCGGCGCGCTCGGCCTGGCGCCCGTGGAGATCGTGGTCAGCGATCGCGGTGCCGGATTGAAGTCGGTCAGCGTGACGCTCACGGCGGGCGGCGCCGAGCACACGCTGGCTTCCGAGCAGTACGCCCGTCCGCTGGCCGAGAAGAAAATCACCGTGGCCTTGGACTCGAAACTTGCCGGCGTCAAGGAAGGGCCCGCGATCCTGCGCGTGAGCGCGCGCGACGCCTCGCTGTGGAATTTCTTCAACGGCAACGAGTCTGTGGTCCAGAAGGACCTCACCATCGACCTCACGCCGCCCACGATCGAGCTCGTCGCCGACGACCGCTACGTTACTTTCGGCGGCGTCGGCGCGATCGTCTACAAGGCGTCCGCGGATACGGCAAGGAGCGGAGTCAGAGTCGGCGATCATTTCTTCCCCGGTTTCCAGGGTCAGGTAAAAGGGCACCCGGTTTACTTCGTCGATCTTTTTGCGCACGCGTACGACGTGCCGGCGGACGCGAAGGCCGTGCTGACCGCAAGCGACAAGGCCGGCAACACCAGGGAAATGCCGCTGGACTACAAACTCGTGAACGTGAAGTACAGGAACAGGACCATCGAAGTATCGGACAATTTCATCCAGAACAAGATGGCGCCCCTGCTGAAAGATGCCGCCGCGCGCCAGGGCTCGCCGAAAGACATTTTAGTCGCCGTCAACCATAAGCTCAGAAAAGAGAACGAAGACAAGATCGCCGCGATCACGAGCGAAACCACGCCGTCGATACTCTGGAAAGGTGCGTTCAGCCAACTGAGCAATTCCAAAGTCGAAGCCAACTTCGCGGACCATCGGACCTACACCTACAACGGCGAGCAGGTCGATACCGCCTATCACCTCGGCTACGATCTGTCGGTCACCAAGCATTATCCGGTCGAAGCCTCCAACAGCGGGGTCGTCGCCTTTGCGGGGGACCTGGGCATTTACGGCAACGCCGTCATCCTGGATCATGGCCTCGGACTCTTCACGCTTTACGGTCACATGAGTTCCATCGACGTCAAGGTCGGCGATGCGGTCAAGCAGCGGCAGATCCTCGGCAAGACCGGCGAGACCGGCCTGGCCGCCGGCGATCATCTGCACTTCGGGGTCTATCTGGACGGGGTCGCAGTCCTGCCGGTGGAGTGGTGGGACCCGAAGTGGGTCGAGGAAAATATCACTTCCAAGCTCTAGTACGATGACACGTTGATTTCGAAACGTGCATGCCGTGCGTTTGTGGGAGGCCCGCCCTCGGGCCGACCGGCGGCTTTTGTTCCTCCCCGCGACGCGCTCGGCGGGCTGCTCACATGCCCTTATTTGGATTGATCAGGTATTTCGCCCCCGTCGCGCGCTTGCCGTACACGGCGATCTCTTTGAGGTCGAGCGCCTGCGCAAGCGAAATCTCTTTGGTGTAGTGGCTGGCAAAAGTCGTCTTGAGTTCGGCGACCACGCGCTCCCTGAGCTTCTGCGCGCCGGCAGGACCGATCCTTTGCATGAACGGCCACAGCAGCCAGCCGCCCACGCCCCAGGCCATGCCGAAGCCGCGCTCGATGATGGTCGGGCCGGTGTCCAGACTGCCGTAGATGTAGACCTGCTTATGCGTGGCAGAGCCGTAGCGGCTGTACTCCTTGGCCGTTCTGTTGATCGCGGCTTCCATGCACGTGAGGATCTGCCCGGCGAGCTTGCCGCCGCCGATGGCATCGAAGGCCAGGGTCGCTCCGGTGGCGGCGAGCGCTTCGGTGAGGTCCTGCATGAAGCTCGGGGCGCTGGAGTCGCAGACATGGGTCGCGCCCAGGGCCTTGAGCAGATCGGCCTGCTGCTGCGAGCGCACGATGTTCACCAGGCCGACCCCGTCGGCCATGCATATCTTGTTGAGCATCTGGCCCAGGTTGGACGCCGCCGCGGTGTGCACCAAAGCCTTGTGGTCTTCGAGCCGCATGGTTTCCACCATGCCCTGTGAGGTGAGCGGGTTGACGAAGCAGGAGGCGCCGTCGGCCGCAGTCGTGCCTGGCGGAAGCACCAGACATTGCCTGGCCTTGACGCTGCGGTACTGGGCGTACATGGCGCCGCCGACGATGGCCACCATCTTTCCGAGCAGCGCTTGCGCTTCGTCGGACGCGCCGGCGTCCACGACCACCCCCGCCCCCTCGTTGCCTACGGGCATGGATTGCTCGAGGCGGCCGGCCATGCCCTTCATCAGGGTATCGGGAATGCGCGCCGTAATCACCGGCAGCGCGGCCGAGCCGGAGCGCCGTGCCGTGCTCATGTCGGCTGCGCCGAAGAGCAGCCCCAGGTCGGAGGGGTTGATCGGGGAGCCTTCGATACGGACTACGACTTCGTCGGCTTGCGGGACCGGCATAGCGACACTGACCAGAGAAAGCTCCAGCTCGCCGCTTTTCTTGACCAAGGAACGAAGCTGAAGCCCCGCTTTTTCCGTAGCAGAATTCATATTCACCGCCTCCCTTCTTGTGCAATTCGCTTATCCAGCAACAGTCCGATTTGGCGACTGCGCGCGACGAGCGCTCCGCTGGAATCCCACAACGCTCCGGTCTCTATCATACGGCCGTTGTGAAGGTCGTCGCATTCGAACCTCGCTCGCAGCCAGCCGGGTTTCGGCGCCCGCCGAATGTGGATGGTCAGCTCGATCGTCGGTACCCAGCCGGTGTTTCCGACGAGTGCCGTGAGCGACGGTGGGAACGAATCCATAAACAGCGGCAACGATAAGGTCGTCGGGTCGCAGCCATCGGCGAATCGGATCCAACCCTCGACCACCGCACGCTCCCCGGCTTCAACGCAATCGGGATGGAGGACGCAATCGACGCGGGACAGCAATGGCAGCTCTACGCCTTGCTTCAGCCTGCCGCGTTCAATGCAGTCCTCGACCGCCGGCAACTCGGGTGGCATCGGTCCCATCTCGGGACCGATGCCGACCTCTGCTTCGACGTCGCCGAATGCGGCGATAACGACCAAGCGATCCTTGCCGTCCTGAGACAGCGTTCCGCGCGCCGTGGCCATCGTCCGGCCCGATCGAATCAATGCGGCTTCGATGCGGCCGACGCCGCCACCTTGAACGGGACGGAGATAGTGCGTCGTCACCGAAATCGGATCCGGTTGCCCGGTCAGCTCCCTCAGGGCCCGAAGTACGGGGGACATTGCATATCCGCCGTTGCTGTTGGTTCCAATATTCCAGTTGGCGGAAAGCTGAGTTTCCCAAACGCCTTCGTCAACGCGGGTAATCGATGTTTCTACGTCAAACAGTGCCACCGGGTAAGCTCTCCAATACAATCCAATATCCAAGAGCAGCGTGAGCCGCGCGCAGTGCCACCCCAAGCTCACAGCCTATTGCCGGCAGACGAGGGCGCAGCACTAGGCCTCAGCCCTCAGGCGAGGAGGAGCCATCCCGGTACAAAACCGGGCATTCCGGCAGCGGCGGGTGTTCCGCCCCGTCCCAGCGCATGCGCCAGGGCGGCATCGCTGCCCCGGCGCAGCGCTTGATCGGCGGTGAATCGCACCTCGCCCACCAGCAGCCGCAGGTATGGTATTTTTCGTCAGCTATTAGACGTTGCCCGTATTTTGTTTCCGTCGACGCCTCATTATCCTCAAAAAGGAATTGCTCATGGTCAGGTTTCTTTCGTTTGCATCTGCGCTGCTCTGCGCGGCGGCGATTCTTTCCGGGTGTGCTACCCAGCATTTTTCATTTGGTACCGAGGTAGATCAATCGGCAATTGGATTTATTACCAAGGGCGTAACAAGCAGGGAGGACGTTGAGGCTCGGCTCGGTAAGCCCAACTCAGTGACTCTGATGGGCGACGGGAAACAGCTGGCGGATTACACGTACAGCGATACACAGGCGCCAGGTGTCTTTTTTGATCCGGCCAAGGTCAAAACAACACGGAGTTTCTTCCAGGTGATCTACTCTGCAAAGGGGATCGTGTTGGACTACGTGCTCAATGATTCTTCATCCAATTCGTGACTCCTCGAGGTCGGCGCCAAGAGCTAGAGAAGCAAAGGCGTCCGAGACGGATTCTTCTCGAATTTCCAGCCCGTACTGCGATCTAGCCGGATAGTTGCCCGAGATAGCGCAGATGGCTGCCGCAGCCCTTGCGGCAATCGGAGGCGCCAAAGCCCGGGGCGACAATCGCGCCGGCGAGATTTTGGTTGAGGGCGCATTCGTCTTCGCTGGAGCGCTTCACCGACACGACCTTGACGCCCGGAGCCGACAGCAGCCAGTCGATGTGCCAGCGCAGCGCTTTGTCTTTGCGCAGATGCCGGGCGATGCGGGCCTCGAGGTTGCGCTTCGCGCTTCCCGTGTAGGCATACCGGCCGGCGGGAAACAGGAATTGCCCGAGGCGCCCGATGCGCAGGCGCACCGGCCTGTCGACGTCTATCCTGAGTTGGTAGGAGATCGCTGCCTTCACGAAAAACCTTATCGCGAGCGCCATCCATTCGAAAGTAGCAAGGCGCGGAGACGAAACGCTAGTGTCCCGAATCGTTAGTTCGCTGAATGGATGGCTGAGACGAAAACGAAGTTTGAAGCCGAAAAGCGGCGAAATCGGCGCCAGACAAGGCGCAAAGCGCAGCAAGCTTGGACACCTTGCGAGCATTTGCAACGCCGTATGGCGTCGATTCTCGACGTCTTTTCTTCAGCGAATTAGCGATTCGGGACACTAGAAAGCTGCGTCGCAGTCTCTCACAAGTAGTCGGGTAGCGCCGCTTCGCTGGAAATTTCTCGCCGGCCGGACTAAGCTAAAAGAAGCCGCATCCGCGGTTTTCGAACAAGGAGGGTTGCCATGACCATGCAACGCCTGCCCACGGTCCGGGAATTCATGGACAAGTACGTCGAAACCTTATTGCCTGAGACCGACATCTGGGACGCCGTGGACTTCCTGCTGGAGAAGCGGGTCACCGGCGCGCTCGTCGCCGACAGCAAGGGCAAACTCGTAGGCATTCTGACCGAGTCCGATTGCCTCAAACTGCTCACGCTGGGCGGCCCCGATCACGATACGCCGAAGGGGAAAGTGAAGGATTTCATGACTTCGGCGGTGGAATCCATACCGCCGACCATGGATATCTATTACGTCGCCGGGCTGTTCCTGACCAAGAATTTCCGCCGCCTGCCGGTGGTGGAAAACGGGCGCATCGTGGGGGCCGTCACGCAGTTCGATATCCTGCGCGCCGTGCAGCGCGGCCTCGCGGGGCTGACGAATCGCCCGTCCGGGGCCAAACACCTGGCCGGCGTGGCCTAGGCCTGGGAGGCCGTTGCAGAATTGGCGCAGCGGCGCGGTAGCGCTATTTGCGTTTCGCGGCCGCTTTCTTGGCAGGCTTGCGCTTGGATTTGGCCGGTGACTTGAGCGCTTTCCTGCCGGCCTTGGCCGCGTTTTTCTTCGCCTTCTTTTTCGCGACCGGATGGGCGTGCAGCATTCCCGCGGCTATCTTGAATATGTCGGTCTCGGTGATGATGCCGACGAGCGCCTTGCGCCGGTTCAGCACGGGCAGGCTGCCGATATGGTTGACCACCAGCAGCTTCGCGGCCTGTTTCAACTGGGCGTCTGCCGCAACGCAGACCGGAGGGCCGCGCAGGATATCGGCCACGGGAACCTCGGCCGAGCCGAAGTTCGCCGCGGCGAGCAGCAGGTCGCGTTCGGCGACGATGCCGACCACGCGCTCGCCTTCGACTACCGGCAAATGGTGGATACCGCGGCTGTGCATGTAATCGAACGCGCGGTGAAACTCGGTTTCCGGCGTGACCGTAAGCACTGGCCAGCTCATGTACTGGTCAACCCTCATTCTGATCCTCTTGGTCCAAGTTCATAGTTGACGGGCACCACCTGAAGCACTCGCGGATGCGGGGCGCTGGGCCTGCACAAGAGTCATTTTATACCGGTTGAGGCGCAGCGGCGCTGCCATGCCCCTGCAAGCCGGTCGAGCCGATCCCGCTCACCCGTGCCGGGTTGGCAGTCCGGTACGCAGCGGGCAGGGCAACATGCTTGTCTGGCCGGCTTTTTCCCGCGCTCAATGGGCAATGGAAAATGGGAGTGCCGGGACATCGGTCTCCAGGGGTTCCTGCAATTCGGCGTACTGGCGGGCCTGGTACGTGCCTGCCTGCTGTTTGCGATCGCCGGGCTGCCCTTCGCTCGGCAGATAGGGTTGCGGCGCGTGCTCACGGGTACGCTTGCTCGTGTCTGTTCGGGGTATGCATTGAGGCCATGTCGATTCTCCTCGGAAGATGGTGAAACTGCGCTCCGCCCCCGCATTCGCTGCGCTACGCGATAGCGTGGGCACAAGCCCAATGCAGCAGGCTTAACACCGACTTAAGATCTTAAGGATCGGTTCCAAAATGAACGTTTTTATCGCTGTCATTTCGAAGCGAGGAATCCGCTGTTGAATCAAACCTCGAGCAGATTCCTCGGCCTGCGCCCCGCAGGAAGTCCCCTCGGCGGACGGCCTCGGAACGACATGTCATTTTGAAACCGCTTCCAAGCGACGTCGTACCTTGGCAAGGAAGCAAAGCGGTGCACCAAAGCGGAAGCAAAGGGCGCGGAAGCGAATTCTTCTTTACGTTCAAGTCCATACCGCGATTGAGCCGGATCGTTGCCCCAAAAAGACGGGCTCCCCCAGGTACTGGTGGCGGCGTCGCGACGGATCACCTAAGCGGCTGCACAGGCTTGACATTGCGAATGCGAACCATTATCATTTGTGCCACGCCTCCGGAAAGTTCTCCGCCTTGACCACAACAAGGGAGTAATCGTCAATGAAAGGGTCCGTGCCCTATTGGGCCACGCTATCCGCCTGTCTGCTGTTGTTTCCGGCGCTCGCCCATGCTGATGATTATCTGATCACGCTCAAGAACCATCAGTTTGCCCCAAAGGAGCTGATCGTTCCGGCGGGCAAGCGAATCAAGATAACCGTGAAAAACCAGGACCCGACTCCGGCGGAATTCGAAAGCAGCGACCTGGATCGCGAGAAAGTGGTCACGGGGAACAGCGCAATTACCGTATTCATCGGTCCCCTGGATGCCGGTCGCTACGCTTACTTCGACGACTTTCACCGTAATACGACGACCGGCGCCATCGTCGCCAAATAGCAGATGAACAACTTACCTCAGCTACGCTCCGCAAATGTCCATCGGTCGCATACACGGGCGGTCGTAATCATTGCATTCACCGCCCTCGCGTGCGCCGCGGAAAACTGCTTTGCATTCGGTCTTGACGAAGTGTATTCGCCGAATGCCGAATACCGCGAAGTGTCATTGGAACTCAGCCGCGCGCAGTCCTTTGACCCCGATCCTGCCAAAAATGGCGCCAAGGTAGGCGAATTGACGCTCGAGGCCGGACTCGCGCCTCGACTGCAAATGCAAATCAGCGGCGAATATTCCGGCGACCCAGGCAGTCCTCTGCAATTGACGGCGCATGAAGTCGAAGCGCGCTACCAGTTCGTCGAGTCGGGTGAATACTGGATCGACGCCGGCATGCTGCTCGCTTACGATTTTCCGACTCAAAGCAACACGCCCCATTCGCTGGAAGCGAAGCTGCTGTTGCAGCAGGATGTCGGCAGGTTCACCAACACGGCCAATATCGGTTTTACGCAGAACATCGGGCGGTATTCCGAGCACACCGGTGGGCCGGCCTATGTCTTTATCTGGAACACGCGTTATCGCGCCAGCATGTATTTTCAACCGGGCATAGAGATCCAAAGCGATTTGGGTCCAGGCTCCCAATTGGGGCGATTCAACGCCCAGGAGCACTACATCGGCCCGGCTGCGTATGGAAAGCTTTTCGGCCATCTCAAGTATCAGGTCGCGTATTTAGTCGGCGTGAGCGATTCGGCAGCGCGGAGCGCTGCAAGGCTCATGGTTGAATATGAAATGCACTTCTGAAAGCGGTACGACATGCTAGCCACTCTGATCATCGTGTTTCGTGAAGTCCTCGAGGCTGCATTGGTCATCGGCATCGTCATGGCGGCAACTCGCGGCGTAACGCGCCGCAACTGGTGGCTGGGGGCGGGCATTTTGGGCGGCATTGCGGGTGCTTGTCTCGTGGCTGCATTCGCAGGCTCTCTCGCCGATATGATGGCGGGTGCCGGGCAGGAAGTGTTCAACGCGTCGATTCTGGCTGTCGCTGTGCTCATGCTGACGGGGCACAATGTGTGGATGGCGCGCGAGGGGCGCCATATCGCGCAAGAAATGAAGTCCCTCGGCGAGGACGTGGTCAGAGGCAGGCGTTCTTTGGCCGCGATGGCTGTCGTTGTAGGGGTTGCTGTCCTGCGCGAGGGATCGGAAGTCGTGCTGTTCCTCTACGGCATCGCCCTGTCCGCAGGCCACGCTGTCGCTGCAATGTTCATCGGTGGTGCAATCGGTCTTGCACTGGGCGCCGGCGTAGGCACACTCATGTATTTCGGATTGCTGCGCATTCCGGCGCGTCATCTGTTTTCCGTTACCACCTGGCTGATTGCACTCCTCGCGGCGGGAATGGCGTCACAGGCCGTGGCCCTTCTCCAGCAGGCTGGCCTTGTCACGGTGTTTTCGCACGCAGTGTGGGATACATCCAGCGTTCTTTCCGATGGCAGCTTGGCCGGGAAAGCGCTGCATACGCTGGCCGGATACGCGGATCGTCCCACCGGCATGCAACTTATCGCCTATCTCGCCACCTTGGCGATCATGTTCGCCCTGATGCGTTTGTACGGCCATGCACCGGATGCGGAGCAGAGGAGCCGAGCGCGCTGACCCTATCGTCAGCGGGGTCGAACATTGCGCCGCAGGCGCAGACGCGAGTACCCTCTGCGTCTATCTTTGCACCGATTTCCGATTCCGGCCGGTCGCGACCCTGACTGAAGGTTTACGAAACGCTTACGCAACGGCGGGCTCGGTCGAATGCAGCAGCCCTCATGCGACCACCTGCTTTGCGTTGAGCCGCTTGACCCCGGCGACAAAGCGCTCCAGAGTCTGCGACAGAATGCCGCGCGGAATCATGATCTCGATCAGCTGAAATCTTCCGCGCGTGGCCACGGCCTGGTCCAGCGCGGCTTTCAGTTGCGAGCGCGTATGTACACGTACGCCGTCCCCACCCATGCCGGCGGCCATCTGCGCGAAACCCCAGTCGTCCAGGTTGTTGAACTTCGATTCCGGCTGGAATGTGCGCAGCATCTCCCAGCTGGCGTTGTTGAACACGAGCACTATCGGGTCCCAGCCGTAGCGGCGGCAATTGCCGAGTTCCCAGCCGGTCATCTGAAACGCGCCGTCGCCGACCAGGATCAGCGGCCGCTGCCCGGTTTCTGCCTGCAGGCCGAGGCCTGCCGGCACGCCGAAACCCATAGTCGCGTAGTAGCCGGGCGCCACCAATGCCGCGTGTTGGATATCCATGGCGGTGAACAGGCAATCACCGACGTCCGAAGCCATGGGCATCCGGCCGTGCGCGGCCATCAGGTCATTGACCGCCGCAGCAATGTCGTTGGGCGAAATCGCCGCTGCGTCGGCCACCAGACCACGCGGGAATGGCTGTCGCTTCACCGCGAACGTACGCTCCCCGGCCGGGATGCGTGCGAGCAAGCGAGCGACCAGTGCAGCGAGGGAAACCTGCATATAAGTGTGGTAACCGACGGTCACCCGACCGTCGAGCGCCTGTATCGCCTTCCTAAGATCGATCGCCTTCTCCGAAACCGCAAAATTGGTGTCGCAGACGATGACGCCGAGCAGAAACAGCGCATCGGAAGATTCGACACGCTGCGTCACTTCGGGCAGGCCGGCGACGCCCATGTAAGTCCCGACCAGCGGCGCATCGGCTTCAGCCAAAAGGCCACGTCCCATGAAGCTGGTCACCACAGGCAAGCCTAGCCGGCGCGCGAGTTCAGCCACCTGTTCCTCCAGCGCGAAGCGGCGCACTTCGACCCCGGCCATCAGCACCGGCGCCTCAGCCCGCGCCAGACGCTCGAGGATTTCATCGACGCAGGCATCCAGCGCTTCAACGTCGATCTTTTCAGGGGGCAGCGCCTCGACCGGCTCGCAATCGACCGCCACCATGTCACGCGGCAATTCGATATACACGGGGCGCGAGTTGCGTTGGCAACTCGCCAGTACGTGCGCGATTTCGGACGGCGCGCGCGCGGCGTCGTCGAGCCGCACCTGATCGCAGGTAATCTGCTCGAAAATCCGGAACTGGGAATCCAGCGTCTTCGCCTGATGATGCAGCAGGAGGCCGGAACGCGATTCGCCATTACCCGGCCCGCCGGAGAGCACCACCAGCGGCGATCTTTCGGCATAGGCGGAGGCCACCGCATTGACCATGTTCAGCGCCCCGGCACCGTAGGTCACCGCCGCCACACCGAGCGAGCAGTTGATGCGGCCCGCGGCATCGGCTGCGAAGCCGACGCCGGGCTCATGCGACAGGGTGTGCAGCGGCAGGATGTTCGACTCTTCGATGATGCGGAAGAAGGGCAGTGCGAAATCGCCGGGGATGCCGAAGATCCGGGTCGCGCCGTGCGACTTCAGGGCATGCAGCAAGGATTCGGTGAGTTTCATGGCGGCAGCTCCAAGGCGGTAGTGGTGGTGAACTTACGCCGCTACCGGCGCGCAACGACGGAACGCGACGTTCTGCATCGCCGGCGATTGCGGCGCAAGTACGAGCCGGGCATCAAGCGGTCCCAACCACCCCTCCGTCGCTGGCGATGGTCTGGCCGACGATATATTCGCCGGCGCGCGAGCACAGGAAAATCGCGAGGCCGGCGATGTCCTGCGCGGTGCCGACCCTGCCGCTCGGATTGCGCTTGGCCACCACGTCCCAGTCCACGCCTTCGGTCTTGCCGCCGAAGCCCACGCCGGTGCTGAGCATCCAGGTCGGATACGGCCCGGGCGCGATCGCATTGAACAGGATGTGTTCCTTGGTGAGGTGCGAGGCCATGAAGCGCGTGAGGTGGTGCACGGCGGCCTTGGACGCGCCATAGGAAAAAGCGTCGAACACCGACGATTTGAGGCCGTCGATCGAGCCGATGTTAATCACGCGCGCGGGGCTGGCGGCGCTGGCCGCCGCGCGCAGCAGCGGCAGGACTTTCTGCGTCAGAAAGAACACGCCCTTGACGTTGGTGTCCATCACCTTGTCCCAGCCGGCCTCCGGAAATGTTTCGAGCGGTGCGCCCCAGGACGCGCCTGCGTTGTTCACCAGGATGTCGAGCCGCGATTCGCGCTCCGACAATTGCTTTGCCAGGCTTTCCACGCCGACGACCTGCGACAAGTCCGCCGGCAGCGCGAAGCATTCGCTGCTGTAGCTCTCGGAAAGGCGCTTCGCCGTCGCGGCGCAGGCATCGGCTTTCCTCGAGGAGATGTACACCTTGGCGCCGTGCGCGAGGAAGCCCGCCGCGATCATCTCGCCGATGCCGCGCGATCCGCCCGTCACCAGTGCGGTCTTGCCTTTGATCGAAAACAAATTGTCGAATTGCTCAGCCATGTACTTACCCCTCGATAGTTTGGAAATCGCCTTGATTCAGACGGCAACAAAATTACGCTTGCTGCGGATTCTTGCACTGCGCAGTTGCATTCGCTTCCGGCCTCAGGCGACGGTCGCGCCGCCGTGGCGCCTCAGCCGATCTGCCGCCTCGGACACCATGCGCTCGACAATGACCGCCGCCGGTTCGATTGCCTCGATCAGCCCGGCGGCTTCGCCGAACCAGACGGCGGTATTGTCGGGGTCGCCCTCGGCGAAGGCCTGGCGGTAGCGCGGCCCCTCTACGGCGACATTCTGCTCGAGCTGCTCTTCGCGGCCGTGCCAGCGGTCGGTGAATGCATTGCGGCGGATGCGCGCCGTGAATCCGCGCGGCCAGGGGATCTGCCGCGCGATGTCGGCCACGCGCGTGCGCAGCGTGCCGTCGCCCTTCGTTTCGACGATCGCCTGGTGATGGCCCGGCTTCACCAGGGCCTCTTTCGCCGCCCACAGGCGCGTGCCGACCAGCACGCCGTCCGCACCGAGCACGAGCGCGGCAGCCAGGCCGCGCCCATCGGCTATGCCGCCCGCGGCGAGCAGCAGCGTGTCGGGGGCATGCCGCGCGAGGAAATCCGCGGCTTCCGGGACGAAGCTCAGCGTGCCGCGCAATGCGCCGTGCCCGCCGGCTTCGGCGCCTTGGGCGACGACGACGTCGGCGCGGACGTCGAGCGCGTCTTCAACGTGCTCCATGTTCTGGCACTGGCAGATCAGCTTCGCGCCGGCGCCGCGGATCTCGTCCACGAATGGGCGCGGATCGCCGAAGGACAGCATCACGGCGGCCGGCCGGTGTTTGAGTGCATCGGTGAGCAGCGACGGAGATTTGCGCAGGGACCAGGTGATGAAGCCGATGCCGACCCGTGCTTTGCCGGCAGCCGCGAATTGCTCCTCGATCCAGGCCGGGTCGCCGTATCCGCCGCCGATCAGCCCCAGGCCGCCGGCGCGGCTGACGGCTGCCGCGAGCGCGCCGCCGCCGGCGAACGCCATCGGCGCGGAAACGATCGGATGTTTGACATCCAGGCTGCGGGTGAGTCGGTTCGAAAGTGCCGCCATCGCTCATTCCTCTTGCTTAGGCATACTGTCTGAGATGTCATTCCGAGGGCGCCGCCCGAGGAATCTGCTTCTTGTCTAATCGAAAAGCAGATCGCTCCCCCAAGGGGGCTTTCCCGTCGAGCGGGATCGAGACCTTCGCGGCGTCGCCTTGCCCGGGATGATCTCAACAGGGGTAGTCATTTGCAAGGCGTTATGCTCAGTACCCGCTCATCGCGGCCACGCGGTCGGCGTGAAAGCCGGCATCGCCCAGCAGTTCCTGCAGCGTGCGCGCCCGCTTCATGTACAGGCCGACGTCGAATTCGTCGGTCATGCCGATGCCGCCGTGCATCTGCACGCCTTCCTGCACCGCGCGCTTGGCCGTAGTGCAGGCGTGCGCCTTGGCCTGCGCCACGATCAGCCGCGCCCTTGCCGGGGCTTCGTCCATGGCCTGCAGCGCGCCGAGCACCAGCGCGCGCGTGAGCTCGATGTCGATGTAGAGTTCTGCGGCTCGATGCTGCAGCGCCTGGAACTCGCCGATCGCGCGGTCGAACTGCCGGCGCTCTTTGAGGTAGGCGAGCGTCAGCTCGAACACGGCGTCGGCCAGCCCGAGCAGCTGCGCCGCGACTACCACGCGCCCGAGATCGAGCACTTCGTCGATCGCTGCGCCGGCGGCGCCCGCTTCGCCCAGCACCGCGTCCGCCGCTATGCGCACGCCGTCGAAGCGCAGGCGCGCCGCGTTGTGCGTGTCGACCATCAGCGTGCGCTCGATCTGCACCCCGGCCGCGCGCGGATCGACCAGCAGCAGCGTCAGTTCGCCCTGCGCAGTGCGCGCCGCGACGATGAAGCGCTCGGCCACGTGGCCATCGAGCACGAAGGTCTTGGCGCCGTCCAGGCACCAGCCGCTGCCGTCGCGCACAGCCGTGGTCGCGATCGCGTCCGGCCGGTGCTTGCTGGTCTCGTCGACGGCAAAGGCGATCACGGTTTCGGCAGCGGCGATGGCGGGCAATAGCTGCGTCTGCTGCGCCGCCGAGCCGGCGCGCGCGAGCGTGCGGGCGGCGAGTACCGCAGTGGACAGAAACGGCGTGGGTGTGAGCGTGCGACCGAGCGCCTCTGCGATGATGCCGGCCTCCACCGCACCCAGGCCGAGGCCGCCGTGCGCTTCGGGCACGAGAATGGCGCTATAGCCCTGCTCGGCGAATTGCTTCCACAACGCGCGATCGAAACCTACGGCGTCGCGGCTGTCGCGCAGCTCGCGCAAATGAGCCACCGGCGCGCGTTCGGACAGGAAGGCCTTGACGCTGTCGCGCAGCATGCCCTGTTCTTCGTTCAGTACGAGTGCCATTTGTCTGTGCCTTTGTCAGTTTACGATACGAGGGGATATCCCCTGCGGGGACTTCCTTCGGGGCGTCTCCCCTCGTGCTCCCCTAATTCAGGTCGCAACAAAACAAGGTTCGTTGCGCCTTCGATTGCTAAACGCCGGGCAAGCCGAGAATGCGCTTGGCCACCACGTTGAGTTGGATTTCGCTGGTGCCGCCTTCGATCGAATTGCCCTTGGTGCGCAGCCAGGTGCGCGCCACGGTGCCGTCGTGCGAGCGCTCGCCCTCCCACTCCAGGCCGTCGGAGCCTGCGGCCGAAACCATCAGCTCCCAGCGTCTTTTATTGAGTTCCGCGCCGTAATACTTGAGCGCCGAGGACATGGCCGGATTGCCCATGCCGTGGCGCGCGCGGTCCATCGTCGCCTGCATCAGCAGGCGGAATGCGGCTTCGTCGGTTTCGAAGCGCGCGATCTGTGCGCGCAGCGTCGTCTCGCGCAAACGGCCCCGCTCGTCCAGGCCGACCGCGTCGGCTGCAAACTCCCCCAGCGGCTTGACGGCGCCGCGATCGCCTATGCCGCCTATCATTTCGCGCTCGTGCGTGAGCAGGTATTTGGCGATGGTCCAGCCCGCGTTGAGCTCGCCCACCACATTGCGCCGCGGCACTTTGACATTGTCGAAGAAGGTTTCGCAGAACGGCGACTTGCCGGAGATGAGCACGATGGGGCGGGTTGACACGCCGGGCGATTCCATGTCGAACAGCACGAAGCTGATGCCGGTGTGCTTCTTCGCGGTGCTGGTGCGCACCAGGCAGAAAATCCAGTCGGCTTCGTCGGCATAGGAAGTCCAGATCTTCTGGCCGTTGATGATGAGGTGATCGTCGTGCACCTCGGCCTTGGTCGCGAGAGAGGCGAGGTCGGAGCCGGCGTTGGGCTCGGAATAGCCCTGGCACCAGCGGATCTCACCGCGCGCGATCTTGGGCAGGTGCTCCAGCTTCTGTTCCTCGTTGCCGTGCGCGAGCAGGGCCGGCCCGAGCATCCAGATGCCGAAGCTGACGAGCGGCGGGCGGCAGCCGAGCTCGCGCATTTCCGCGGCCAGCACCGCGGCCTCTTCCCTGGACAGGCCGCCGCCGCCATAGACCTTGGGCCAGGCCGGCACGGTCCAGCCGCGCTCGCCCATGACCTGCATCCAACGGCGCTGCGCTTCGGACTGGAATTTGAACCGGCGCCCGCCCCAGCAGGCGTCGTTTTCGCTGGTGATGGGCTGGCGCATCTCCTGCGGACAATTGGCTTCCAGCCAGGCGCGCGTATCGCGCCGGAAGGATTCGAGGTCGGACATGGATTTGCTCCTTGCGATGGACCGTCTATGAAACTGAAATCACTGCTCCGCGGCGTGCCGCGCAGCGCCGCGCAAGACGAGAGGCGCATTTTAGGCCGATTCGTTTTCGAGGGTAAGATTGTCGGCCGTCGACCAAGCGGCGAGCGGCCGGGAAAAGAAGATGCGCAGCGCCTCCAAGCACCCTCACAACGTCTACGTCGTCGAGCTGTCCAGGGTCGTGCTTCTGGAGCCGAGGTTCCGGAAAGCCAATCCGGACTACGATCCAGCCAAACCCTGCGTCTATGTCGGCATGACCGGCCTGTCGCCGGACGACCGCTTCGACAAGCACAAGACCGGGATCAAGTCGAACAAGTACGTGCCCCTCTACGGCCTGCGCCTGCTGCCCGAACTGTTCGAGGTGTACAACCCGATGCCGTACGCGGGCGCGCGGGAGATGGAAGTGGAGCTGGCCATCGGGCTGAAGGAGGAAGGCTATGGCGCGTGGCCGGGCTGAGGGCGCGGGCAATGGCGCGCCGCGCCTGCGCCAGGACCCATCCGCGCCAGTGGCCGCTGCACGCAGCCCGCCTATGACGATATCATGCGGTGCCGGACCATAAGAACAAGGGAGGACCCGATCATGCTGCATCCCTCGCACCACGCCCGCACCCAGCCGGGCAAGGTCGTCTATCGGATGGCGGCGACGGGCAAGACGCTCAGCTATCGCGCGCTCGACGACGCTTCGAACCGGGGCGCGCAGTTGCTGCGCTCGCTCGGCCTGAAGGCCGGCGATCACATGGCCCTGCTGTTCGAGAATTCGCTGCGCTTCTTCGAGATCTGCTGGGCCGCGCAGCGCAGCGGCATCTACTACACGGCCATCAGCACCTACCTGGTCCCGGACGAGATCGCCTACATCGCCGGCGACTGCGGCGCGAAGGTGTTCGTCGTGTCCGATGCGCTCAAGGCGACCGCGGAAAAATTCTCGCCGCTGCTGCCCGCGGGCATCGCGCGCTACATGAGCGGCGCGCCATCGCCGGGCTGGGAGTCGTGGGATGCCGCGCTCGCTGCGCAACCGGCGACGCCCATCGCCGACGAGGTCGTCGGCTACGACATGCTCTATTCTTCCGGTACCACCGGCCGGCCCAAGGGGGTCAAGCCGCCGTTCAAGAACGAGCCGCTGGGGACGCTGTCGCCGCTATTGCAGCTGCTGGTGCAGAAGATGTGCGGCGTGAACGAGTCTAGCGTCTATCTGTCGCCGGCACCGCTGTACCACGCGGCGCCGCTGCGCTTCAACATGATGGTCGGCGCGCTCGGCGGCACCTCCGTGATCATGGAGAAGTTCGACCCGGAGGAATACCTGCGCCTGGTCGAGAGACACCGCTGCACGCAAACGCAGCTGGTGCCGACCATGTTCGTGCGCATGCTCAAGCTGCCCGATGAAGTGCGCGCCAAGTACGATGTCTTGTCGCTCAAGGCAGCGGTGCATGCCGCCGCGCCCTGTCCGGTGGAGGTGAAGCAGAAGATGATCGACTGGTGGGGGCCGATATTCATCGAGTATTACGCCGGCACCGAGGCCAACGGCGTCACCATCGCCAGTTCGCAGGAGTGGCTCACCCACCCGGGCACGGTCGGCCGTTCGCTCGTCGGCGCGATCCACATCGTCGGCGAGGACGGGGAGGAATGTCCCACAGGGAAGATCGGACAGATTTATTTTTCCGGCGGCCCCGAGTTCGTCTACCACAACGACCCGGACAAGACCAAGGGCGCGTACAACGACAAAGGCTGGTCCAGCCTCGGCGACGTCGGCTACCTCGACGCCGAGGGCTACCTCTATCTCACCGACCGCAGGGCCTACATGATCATCTCCGGCGGCGTGAATATCTACCCGCAGGAGGCGGAGAACGTGCTCGTCAACCACCCCGCGGTCGCCGATGTCGCCGTCATAGGCGTGCCCGACGAGGAGATGGGCGAGGAGGTGAAAGCGGTGGTGCAGCCCGCGTCGGGCTTTGCGCCGGGCCCGGCCCTGGCCGAAGAGCTGATCGCTTTTTGCAGGGTGAGCCTGTCTTCGATCAAATGTCCGCGCAGCATCGACTTCAGAGACGAACTGCCGCGCACGCCGACGGGCAAACTGCTGAAGCGTCTGCTGCGCGAGGAATACTGGCCGAAGAAGGGCTGACGGTCATCGGGCCGATTCATGCAGGGACCGATACATGCATGCTAGATTGCCCGGTGTCTTTTCTTCAGCGAATTAGCGATTAGGAACGCCAGTGATCCGTTGTTCATCAGAGACGCTGCGATGAGCGCAGATGTAGACGTGCTGATCATCGGCGCCGGCGCTTCGGGCGCGGCGTTCGCGTGGAGTATGGGCGACACGCGCATGCGCATCCTCTGCCTGGAGCAGGGCGACTGGATGAATCCGGCCGACTACCCGAGCACCCGGCGCGACTGGGAAGTGCGCATGGATCGCGAGTTCTCCGCGAATCCGAACGTCCGCCGCCGACCGGAGGACTACCCGATCAACGACGCGGACTCTCCGATCGCGCCGCTCAATTTCAACGGCGTGGGCGGCAGCACGATACTGTACGCGGCGCACTTTCCGCGCCTGCATCCCTCGGACTTTCGCGTCAGGTCCCTGGACGGAGTCGCCGATGACTGGCCGATCGACTATGCGGCGCTCGAACCGTACTACGCGCTGAACGACCGGCAGATGGGCGTCGCCGGCCTTGCCGGCGATCCGGCCTATCCGCCGCACGAGCCGCCGCTGCCGCCGATCCCGATGGGGCGTGGCGCCGAAACGATCGCGCGCGGCTTCAACGCGCTCGGTTGGCACTGGTGGCCTTCCGATGTCGCGATCGCGACGCGCGACTACGAAGGTCGCGCTGCCTGCGTCAATCTCGGGCCCTGCAAGTCCGGCTGCGCGCAGGGCGCGAAGAGCAGTACCGACGTCACCTACTGGCCGCTCGCCCGGCGCGCCGGCGTGCGCCTGCGCACGGGCTGCCGGGTGCGCGAGATTCTGGTCGACGACAAGGACATGGCGACCGGAGTGGTCTACTACGACGAGCACGGGGTCGAGCAGCTGCAGCGCGCCGAGGTGGTCGTGCTCGCCTGCAACGGCATAGGCACGCCGCGGCTGCTGCTTAATTCCAAGTCGGCGCGCTTTCCCGAGGGCCTCGCGAATCGATCCGGTCTGGTCGGCAAGAATTTGATGCTGCATCCCTGGGGCGTGGTGCGCGGCGCATTCGATGCGCCGCTGGATTCGCAGCTTGGCCCCATGAGCTGCAGCCTCTGGAGCCAGCAGTTCTATGAAACCGATCGCAGCCGCGGTTTCGTGCGCGGCTACAACATGCAGGTCATCCGCGGCTTCGGCCCGGTCGCGACCGCGCGCATGGGCGTCGCGCGCGGCGACATTCCCTGGGGCGAGGGCCACCACGAGGCATTCGCGCGCCGCTTCGGCCGGTCGATGACCATCGGCATCTGCTGCGAAGATCTGCCCGAGGAATGCAATGCGGTGACGCTGGATCCGACGCTGACCGACTCGAACGGCATTCCAGCGCCGAAAATCACCTATCGGATAAGCGAAAACTCCGAGCGCATGCTGCGCCACGGTCTTGCGCGCGGCGCCGAGGTGATGAAGGCGGCGGGCGCCTGGGACATCTACGGCGAGGGCCCGGTGCGGCAGACGGGCTGGCACCTGCTGGGCACGGCGCGCATGGGCGAGGATCCGGAACGCTCAGTCGTCAACGGCTGGGGCCGCAGCCACGACGTAAAGAACCTGTTCATTATCGACGGCAGCGTGTTCGTCACCTCCGCCGGCGTCAATCCGACACCCACCATCCAGGCCGTGGCGCTGTATATCGCCGACGCGATGAAGCAGCGCCTCGCCAATCTTTTCGACTGAGGGGAGATCGTGAGCAAAGATCAAAATGCCGCGTCCGACCCGGGAGGCATGCTGACGGCGGCGCAGCTGGCGATCCTGGACGCGGTATTGAACCTGATCGTGCCGCCCAGCGCCGACGGCCGCATGCCCGGCGCCGCCGAGGTCGGCGTGCCGGCCTACCTGTTCGCCGAGGCCCCGGATGCCGTGCCCGTGCTGCGCTTGGAACTGGAGGAACTCGAGCAGGGCTCGCGTGAGCGGTTTGCGCTGGGGTTCGCGGAGCTGAAGGAACGCGAGCGGCGCACCTTGATCGAGAGCATGCGCGCGCAGGCACCGTCATTTCTGAGCCGTCTGGCGATGGAAACGCTCGCCTGCTACTACCAGCACGACCGCGTACTCGAGGGACTGGGCATGGAAGCGCGCCCGCCCTACCCGAAGGGCTACCAGGTCGTGCAGGGCGACTTGTCCTTGCTCGCGCCGGTGCGCGCGCGCGGAAAGATCTACCGCGACGTGACTTGAAGGCGCGTCGATTGCATCCCTGAAACGTTCGCGGAGCTGCGTGTCGATTTCAGTGCTGCCGCGGCAGCTGAGCGGATTCGGTCAGCGCAGTTGTTTGCGGTAAGCTGATCGCAGTCGACCGACGGAGCAGACTTGATGAAATTACCCCTTTACCAATTGGACGCTTTCACGACACGCCTGTTCGGCGGAAACCCGGCCGCGGTGGTGCTGCTCGACGCATGGCTGCCGGACGGCGTGCTTGCGGCCATCGCCGCGGAGAACAATCTTGCCGAAACGGCGTTCGTCATTCCGCGAGCGGACGTCTCGCCGCTGCGCTGGTTCACGCCGGCGATCGAAGTGGACCTCTGCGGTCATGCGACGCTGGCGGCGGCGGATGTGCTTTTCCGCTATCGGTTTCCGTCGCTGGGCCGGCTCGCCTTCAGCACGAAGAGCGGCGAACTCGCGGTGACGCGCGAGGGTGCGCTGCTGAAAATGGATTTTCCGGCCCGTCCCGGAAAGCCGGTCGCCGTGACGGACGCGCTGGCGGACGCGCTCGGCGCGCGGCCGCGCGAAGCGTATCTCGCGCGCGACCTGCTGGCGGTCTTCGACTCCGAGTCCGAGCTGCGTGCCCTGCGCCCGGATTTCGCGCGCATCGCGGCGCTCGACGCGTTCGCAGTCATCGTTTCCGCGCCCGGCGACACGGTGGACTTCGTGTCGCGCTTTTTCGCTCCCGGCGCCGGCGTTCCCGAGGATCCGGTCACCGGTTCCGCGCATTGCACGCTCGCGCCCTACTGGGCCGCGCGCCTCGGGAAGAGCGCGCTGAGCGCGCAGCAGGTATCCGCGCGCGGCGGCGAGCTGCTCTGCGAGCTGCGCGGCGAGCGCGTGCTGATCGCGGGGCAGGTGGTCGAATATCTGCGCGGGGAGATCGAAACCGGCGGCGCCGCGGTCTGAATTCCGCATCCGGGCCGAAGCTCCAGCTGCCCGAAATTGCGGTGACGCCCATCGATGCCGAAAAGGCGATCGACAAGAATATCGCTTTGCACGTCGAAGCAAATACATAGATCATTTTATTAAAGCTTTTGCGCAGAAAGCGCCTCGCCGCATGCGTACGCGCCGGAGCCGCGCGACGATCTTGAGCGAGACAGAAAATTTCCATCACATTTGCTTTAACGCAAAACCGCCTGCTTTGCAACGTGGACACTGCTTAGGAGAGGCGGTGGCGAACAGTCCGTTACGAGTATGCGAGGTGCGATATGGCAAATTGCATAGGCGTTACCGGGGAATCCGGCGATCTGTTTGGCGAAAGGCCGATCCCGAGG
>Ga0307377_10001307_pt1 | contig 32171 bp, 22 predicted proteins | sample TR3MG_FD_202535 | JGI IMG/M metagenome (GOLD analysis project Ga0307377, IMG submission 202535) | Soil microbial communities from Risofladan, Vaasa, Finland - TR-3 | ecosystem: Environmental > Terrestrial > Soil > Coastal area > Acid sulfate soil | place: Finland: Risofladan, Vaasa | collected... | reverse complement strand
GATAACTTGAGCTGTGCTATAAGTTGGGTTAACTCTTCCGTCAGAAAGTTTATTCAAACCACGATCAAGGTGGTACACATTCTTCATGTAGGTTACTAATTTTGCAAAGTGGTTTTTTCTCATTTCAGCCTCTCTTCTCCTCTGATTTTAGCAGATAGAGAGGGCTGGCGAAAACTCAAAAAAAACCCGAATTTGATACACTTTTGAAATCGGTAAAAATACCAGTGTAATCAATGGTTTGACTGTGGTAGAGGCTAAAGTGCTGCCTGAAAGGGGGTCTCTTAACCCTGCGGTCATGACTCCCCACAGCTCACCGTCGACGATTTCAACTGACGGATACAGGCTATACACCTTTTTATTGAGCAATTCGTCATGGATGTATTCGGCAAGACCTCGGTCGTTTTCAAAGAATCGGTTCTCTTTGGCGATGGCTGCGAGAATAGCATCCTCATATGCAACAGCCTCTGCAGGAGTGATTTCCATCGGATTGTCCTCCAGTCCATACTCGCCTTGGGGGTGGGTGATGATCTTCAGAGGGAAAAAGATACGCATTGTTTCGTTTGCCATTTTAATTTCCTCCATTCTTTATTGACATGGTTAATTTGGAGCCCTAAAAAGGGCATAAAAAAAAGCGGGGTATCTTCGTTAGAAAATACACCCGCTGATTTTTTAATTCCGTTATTTCAATAATGATAGTTAAGACTCATGAATCTGTCACATATTATTTATGATGAATATGTAAATTCCTTTAATTTTCTATGCTTACTATATCACAAAATGCCAGAAATTTCAAGTCTTGAAATGTTCGCGATTTAGGTGTATTAAGTATAAGAGGTGATGTTTATATGGAACAGAAAAGTATGACCGCTCTTGTTAGTGCCTTTTCAAGAGCGTATCATTCTGAAAACAGCGATGTCAAAATATTTAATGACAGCGTTGCCAGGTTACTCTTATCCGAACAGGAGTACAGTCAAATTGAAAAAAGCATGGCACAAGGCATTCAGTTTTTTAACCCTGGATTTAGCGGGAGCGATGTTGATGCCTTGAGGTGGATTGTTGACAATCAATTGTCACCTTCACCGCTGGGAAGATCGGCTTTTACCGAGCAAGCATTAAAAAACGCGGTTAATTCTGGAGCGAGACAATACCTGATCTTTGCCGCAGGATATGATAGCTTTGCTTACAGGCAGCCTGAATGGGCTTCCCGACTCCAAATTTTTGAGCTTGATCATCCTCTAATGAGCATGGAAAAGCAAAAGCGTATAAACAGCATTTACGAAAAAAAGCCTGATAATTTAACGTACCTGCCTGTTGACTTGGCCGTTACAGCAATTGATGAATACCTATTTGCACACACTGAGTTTGATAGATCAAAGCTTTCATTTTGCTGCCTGCTTGGAATCTCGTATTATCTCTCAAAAGAAAATTTTACAAACCTGATCAGAGGCATCTCCAATACGGTTTGCACCGGAAGCACCATTGCATTCGATTATCCTGACCAGGATACTTATACTGATAAAGCCGGGGAACGCACAAAAAAACAGGCAATGCTGGCTGGCGGCGCGGGAGAAGCGATGTTGGCAAGTTATTCGTATTTTGATATGGAAGCCTTGCTTTCGAATTATGGCTTTTTGATTTATGAGCACCTGGAGCCCAAAGAGATTACCGAACAATACTTTGCTGAATATAACCGAGCAAATCCACAACATATCATGTCGGCATTTGATAATGTAAATTATTGTTTAGCCGTAAAAAAATAACTGCCATATTCAAAATCCTCAATGTCATCTATAAAACTGGCAAAAAAACGGGGTTAAAAAATGCAGTTTTTAACCCCGTTTTTTGCTCATTTTTCACCTCAAAACCACTACATGTAGTGGTTGACCTGCCCTATTTGCCCTTCGAACCACTATTCGTCATCATTATTATACTCTCGACGTGCGCCGTCCAAGTGAACATATCTACCGGATTTTTTGTATATTTATACATATTTATTGCATATTTTATCCGTTTTCATTGAATATTTGCCCTTTAACAATAATACCTTTTAAATGTTTTATGGTTTTTCATATTCAAAGTCCTCCATATTTACGAGTAATCACACACTCCCCAAGGCACCAAACGGACCCATCGTTCCAATCCGACGCACCTCGCAAGACTCGCCTAGTATCCATTATATAATTTTAATTCTTCATCCGTTAGTTTGATGCCTTGTACACTTCGAATCCTAAATCATAAAACACTATTCGCTTTATCTAAACATCAAACTAAAGAAGCATTTTGCAAAAATTCCGTAACTTGCATGTGACTTAGAATTTTTAAGATATATTCTTTATCAATATTAGGCCATTGGAAACCAATTTGACTTAAATACTTGAGAGTTACGGATGAATCAATCTCCAAGTTAGAATCTAAGCCAATCGTGCCGCTAACATTGAGATTAGAAATAATACCGCTAAGAATTTCTTTACCATAGTTAGTCTTGGAAAAAGATGTAAGCAGATCATAAAATAAGTTATGCGGCAAAACATTTATATTGACTCCGGTGGTTTTTAAGACTTGAAGCATTTTATTTACACTAATCATTCGATGATTAAAGACATGATAAACCGGTAAAGACTCCTCAATTGCTTGCAATTTAACAATAGCTTCTGCGCAAAAATCTACCGGGGTAAATTCCAGAGACTTTCTAAGATAGTCCTCTGGTATAGATTCTAATAAGAAAATAGCTTTTAAATGCCGATAAAAAGCATTTTGTTGGATGTTTATCTGGAACTGACCATCAGTATATCTTCCGGTCAATACCCCTACCCGAAAAATAGTGGCCTTAAGTCCATTTTCAGCAGCTTTTAAAATGAGATTCTCCGCCTCAAATTTAGATCTTACATAAACATTGGCTTTATAATCCTGCCCGATATAAAAATCTTGCTCGGTAAACTTTTGGTTTATATGATCATAATTCCTATAGTTCCCAGCCACACTGATTGTCGAGATGTGGTTCAACTTCTTGGAATGATTCAAACAAAATTTAATAACTTCCTCTGTTCCTTTAACATTGACTCGATAATATGAATCATAATTACCATAGTGACTTACCGATGCCGCCGAATGAATAATTCTATCAACATTTTGGCTCAAATCACGATAATCCTTCACCGAAAGCCCAAAATTCTCGCAGGAAACATCCCCGTTGACGACGATGAGCCTGCCAGGAAAGCGACTCTGGGCGAAAAATGGAAAATAATAACCCAGTAGCTGATAGAGTTTCTTCTCCGGGTCTTTACCGCGAATTAAACAGTAAATGGTATCGCTGGTCGCAGCAAGCAGTTCATGCAGGATATGAATTCCTAAAAACCCGGTCGCCCCTGTTAAAAGAATATTACCAGTGTTAATATTTGACAATTTCGATTCAATGCCAGCTAATTTAGGAAATTCTTGTTCATTTGTTTGTACAAATATTGGAACGGAATTATAACCTGATATCTTTTCCGATAGTTTTCGGATAGTTGAAAAATCATAGAAGTCCTGAGCGGATAATCCCCAATCATTTGGAAAAAGACCGGATAGAACCTCCAATACGGCAAGGGAGTCGCCGCCCAGCGCAAAAAAATCATCGTCGATTCCCACTTGCGTTATTTCCAGCGTTTCCTGCCAAAGAACGGCCAGTTTCCATTCAAATTCGTTCCGCGGCGGAACATAGGCAGGCTTGAGTTCTGTCCCAATATCTGGTTCAGGCAATGCCTTTCTATCAACTTTTCCGTTTGAGGTCAGGGGAAGGCTGTCAAGTATAATAAAATGCGCCGGAATCATATAATTGGGAAGATCCTTTGCTAAATGCACCTTTAAATCAGAGCTTGATATATAACTTTGACCATGTTTCGTGACGTAAGCGCAGAGGTACTTCTTATGATGATGGTCTTCGTTGCATAAGACAATGGCTTCCTTCACCTTTTCATGCTTTTGTAAGGCACTTTCGATTTCTCCTAACTCAATCCGTAGCCCTCTTATTTTAACTTGACTATCGTTTCGGCCCAGGTATTCAATTTCACCATTGTTCAGCCAGCGAGCAATATCCCCTGTCTTATACATCTTACGTCCGGGAATAAAGGGATTCTCAATGAACCTTTCTCCGCTTAACCCTTCGTTGTTTATATATCCCCGTGCCACACCGTCACCGCTGATGTTGATTTCTCCTGTTACACCAATCGGAACTGGTTTCAGATTTTCGTCCAAAATGTATATTTGGGTATTGCCTAAAGGCCTGCCGATGCTTACGGGTTCCTGTTCATTTAGGTGTTTTATGGTCGCACAAATCGTATTTTCCGTTGGTCCGTAAGCGTTGAAGATTTGTGCCTGCGTAACTTTTTTAAGTTCACTTAATAGTTGTTCCGGAAAACACTCTCCGCCAAGAATAATTGTTGTCAAAAAACGTAACTTATTTGCATTTTGGTCATTAAGGATTACCTTCATGAGTGAAGGCGTTGTTTGAAGAAAATCAACTTGGTATGTCGCAATGAGATTAAGCAGCAAATAAGGAACAGCAGCTTCTTGCCGGTTAGCTAAGATAACACGCATTCCTTTTACCAACGGGAAAATTGTTTCTACAAAGAAAATATCAAACGAAAATGAAGAAATCGCTAATACCGTATTGTTTGAACAGTCTATTGATCGTGAAAAAGAATGGATCAGGTTGTTCAAGCCCTTGTGTTCGATCATTGCTCCTTTGGGAGTTCCGGTTGAGCCGGATGTATAAATGATATTGGCTAAATCAGTCGGCTCCGGTCCATAATCCAGCTTCGCTATGCCTTTTTTGAATATTTCCTGGTCGTGAAGGTTAAATTTACGCGATTTCAATATTAGGTCAGGATTTTTAATGGTGTAGGTTAAAACCAGCTGACAATTACTATTCTCCAGCATGTAATTGATTCTTTCTATCGGATAAACAGGATCAATAGGTAAATATGCCCCTCCGGCCTTCAAAACAGCCAGAATGGCAACAAGCATTTCAACAGATCGATCCATTATCAAGCCTATAATGGAGCCTTTTTCTACTCCCAGCGCCCGTAATGCCCCGGCCAACTGATTAGATCTTTGGTCTAATTCCAGATAAGTTACCGCACTATTCTGAAAGATTACCGCAACTTTTTCAGGGGTTAGGCTCACTTGTCTCTCAAAAAGAGTAACTATAGTTTCTTCCCTGGGGTAGTCCTGTTTGGTATTATTAAATCTCCACAGCAAATCAGCTTCCTGCTCAGCCGACAACATCCTGATGTCCGAAAGAGGCAAATATGGATCGTCCAAAGCATTACGAAGGAGCGTCACATAGTATTCATGCAACCGTATAATGTCTTTTTCGGAAAAGACATCGGTTAAATAATCATAATCCATAGTGTAGTTCCCACTGTCTTCACGGTCACTGATGTGGAGCGTCAGGGAATCAAGCTGTGACCCATTGAATAACCATTTAAAGTCATAATTAATATTGCTAACATCGAACTTGGCATTCTGAAAAGATAACGAAATATCATATAATTTATCTTGTATTACATGGGCTTCACGGAGATCTTTTACAATCTGTTCCAAAGGATATTTTTGATGCCTTAGCAACATTACCCATATTTGGCTAGCCTTTCTAACCAAAGATATAAAACCGAGATCATTATTCAATTCGATATGAAAAGGAATCGTACTGATAAACATCCCCATCATATTCTTTTCTTTTACACCACTGCGGTTAAGGACGGGAGTCCCAATAACAATATCTTTACTAGAAGTCAATTTCCAAATACATATGGCTAAGATGGCATAAAGAACGCAAAACGGGGATACATTTTCCACCCTACAAAATTCTTTGATGATAGAGGTCATGTCACTCGGCAGAAAAAAGGTTTTCCGTCCAGCGGCCGTTGGGTTCGGAACGACTTTATTATTGAAAATGGTGAATTCCGGGGGATCAGAAAATAATTCATTCCAAAAGGCTCTATGCTTTTGATATCTTTCCGAGTCATAAAATTTCATTTCAGTCTGAATATAATCTTTATAAGAAGGTCTTTCTACCCACGCTACTTCTTCATTATCCCGTAATTTACAATAGTTCTGTAGGATTTGACTAACCAGATTCGTTATACTCCAGGCATCAGCAACAATGTGATGGACCTTACCGAAAAAAGCGCCTTCGTGATCGCTAATCCTGATCATCACAAAGTCATAGAGGTCAGAATCTAATAACTTGAAATGTTCACGGCTTCTTTTCTTTTCCCAACAACTTAGTTTATCTCTGCCATTTGAATGGCTAAAATCAAGAAACTCAAATTGCTTCTCTATGTATTCTGAAAAATACTGTTGAGGCTCTTTGCCATTTTCCACGATACGAGTGCGCATCGCATCATTATTCTTAATAACAAGGTTAATAGCATTATTTAATAAAAAGTAATCTATACATTCTTTTAATTCTACAATAAATGATAAGTTTACAAAGGTTGTATTAGAATAAAATTTCTCAATAAACCAAATGGATTTTTGAGCATTGGTAAGAGGATATAACGTTATATTGGAGACCATAAAATATCCCCCAATCGTAGTAAATTTGCGAGTTAGTGCCATAAGCGATTAACCATGGCTTTTGAAAACGCGCCACAATTAACTGATTATTCCGGATATTCAGGTGAAGGATTTGTGCCACCGACACAATAGAAACATCCTTCTTGGATGAAACCCCATTGTTCTTCTGTCCAATCTGGGAAGTCTATGCTTGAATATTCTCTATTTGAATATCTTCCTCTAAGATTTGTTCTAATTTAGCTAAATCTACAGGCTTAGCTACGTGTCTATTAAAGCCGGCTTCTTTAGAGCGTTCAATATCCTCCGGCTGGGCGTATCCCGATAAGGCAATCAAATAGACATCTTTCAATCGCTCATCCCTCCGTAAATTGCGTGCCACTTCATATCCGTTCATACCGGGCAACCCAATATCGCAAAATATTACATCAGGCTGAAATTCTTTTGCTCTGGCTAATCCTTTTATGCCATCGAGAGCAGAAACAACCTCATAGCCTAAGTAACGCAGCAAGGAACACAAGATCTCCGCCACATCCGGAATATCATCAATAACCAATATCCGTCGTTTGCCGGATTTCTTCCAGTCTTTTTCTTGCTTAAAACTTTTCTGAGGCTCTTGATTAACCTCCAGGGGAAGTTGAATGATAAACTGAGCCCCTTTTCCTAAACCATCGCTCTTGGCTGAAACTTTCCCGCCATGTAAATCTACCATCCCTTTGACAATAGCTAAGCCCAGACCAACCCCTCCGCTGCTGTGGTCCAGCGAAATATCCGCTTGTACAAACGGCAGAAACAAATCTTCAAGCAATTCCTGCTTAATACCAATCCCATTGTCATTAACCTTCAAAACGGCTTCGCCTTGGCCTTCATCTTTAGAAACCATAACCTGCACTTCCCCTCCGACGTTAGTGAATTTCAGGGCGTTATACAACAGATTCTCAATAATTTGGATCAGCCTGGTTGAATCAGCAAGTACGTATACCGGCTGAGAATTATTTTTAACTTCGAGACTTATCCCTTTTTCCACAAACATTTGTTTATAATCTTTAACTGTCCTTAAAACCAGGCTATTAAGCTCAACTAAGTCTATTTTAAGTTTAATCTTGTTCTGGGTGATCCGGGTTACTTCCATCAGGTCATCGACTAATCGAGAAAGTTGACTCGTCTGCCGCTCGAAGATCTCCATAGCTCGAACCACCTGCGCAGAGGCCGGGTCTGCAAGTTTAATAAGAGAAAGACTCATCATCATTGAGGCTAACGGGTTCCTCAGTTCATGGGAAAGGCTGTTAAGAAATTGGTTCTTCTGATAGTCTATTTTTTTGAGATCTTCTACCAAAGCCAGAGCCCTCTGTTCACTTTGAAGGAGAGCTTTCTCCGCTAAGAAGTCCTTTTTCTTAACGTAATAAAGAATGTTGGATATAAACCATGCTAAGATGATAATAATGGCACTATTACCATAATAACCGTGTAACAGAAGGGCGTTAGTTTGTAATTTGGTTATTCCTACAACAAAGATAATATAGGATGAAATATAGATCGACAGACTTCGTACTGGATGGTGGTAATTGACTATGGCAATTAGGTATATACCCAGGATATAAAGCGTTATTTGCCCGTTTATCCGCTGATCGTTAACTGAAAACAACGCGCAGATAATAACAAACATGAAATTAAAGAGGTAATTAAGCAATTTATCACACCTGGTGAACTTGGTAGATTGCAGCCTGAGCTTGCGCCATGAAAGGCCGAAGAAAACAAGCATAGATAGTCCGGTGGATAAATGCAAAAAGAAAAGTACCTTGTATTCATTGCCAACAGAATTAAAGCCCTTCTGCATATTTGGCAGATCAAGAATAAGCATAACAATTATTACAACGGCAATAATTATTAAGCTAAAATAGCGCATCCTTACATAATTTGTATAGGTGAGTTCCTGACTGAAATCGTCTCTTTCTTTAAATTCTCTAAAAACTTTCTTTTCGCCATGTGCAAATATAGCTATATTAACCTCCTCGCGCGAAACAAATGAGGGCAAAATAAGGTCATTTTATCCTCAACTATGTATTCGATTACTTTTAATTTTAATTACGGACATTGCCGAAATATACAACTTCAACGGATCCCTCAACCACTTTGCGAGTGATTTTGATATTGATGGTGTATCTAATTGTTTGCCTGAAATAGTATATTTAATTTATTTTTCAGATATATTCAGCATGCTGTTCGCTTGGTCGCAGCAGTTCTAGGTTCAGCCCAACTCCTGTCCTCATTATGGCATACAATGTCTGACGAATTCGCGTGAAACTTGTCAAATAAAAAAATACTTGGGAGGAGAACCACTGATAAAAGAATGCTCAATGAATTTCCGCTGCAAAGTAATTCAGGTTATTCCTCTATTTGATTTTAACTGAATCCCATTATTGTGATGGGTGCTAGCTATTATAGCTTAAATGAGATTGTAGGGAATCTTTTTAGAACAGGGTTAAAGATATCTGTGCGGTGAATCGTACTATAAGTGAGTTTATATTACTTACCAGTATGCTACTAATGCGAATCAGTCTGATTTTTGTTCTTTGCCCCTGTTAACATCAAAAATCCCCAATGTCATCTATAAAATGCCCTAGAAAACAGGGGCAAAAAATGCACTTTTTTGCCCCGAATTTTGCCCATATTTTACTCCAAAACCACTACATATAGTGGTTGACATGCATCATTTGCCCTTTGAACCACAATACGTCATCATTATTATACTCTCAACGTGCCTTGAGTGTACAAAAAAGATGCCCGTTGAATCTGGTACCCCCTTGGCGTCAACGTATATTTCAGAATATATCGCCTGTGCAGTCTGTTTTTTCTTTGAATTTGGGTCTGTTTTTGCTTTACAACCCGAGTGAATTGTAAATAATAAAACCTTCAAATCATTTTCGCTTGAAGGCTTTTGTTACAATTTTAAAATCTGGAACAGATGCTATCGATTAAAGAAATAAGCCTTACGGCCTGCTTCTTCTTTGTTGGGCTTTTAAGCCACATCAATCTTTTTCCTTGAACGGTCAATAATGATACCATTTGAAGCTGGTACATACCCCCTTGGCAGCAGGGTTCTTTTTTACAAGGATTTATGTCACATGGTAAACTGCGGTCCACGGTTTTGTAGTTCCTCTCGCTCCAGCTCCTGTCCGTCCAGTTTCATGAGTTGTTCCATGCTGTAATCAATGATTTTTGCCTTTCGCTCTGAAATTATTACAGTATAAAACTCCTTTTGTACTGGAAGCAGTGTCGGTGTTTTATCAATGAGCGTGCGTATTTTTTCCATATCAATCCGTGCGGAAACTCTTTTTAGAGCCGCCGTGCAGTCTGGATTTCTCAGGGAAGAGATAAATTCGAAGTAGGAAATCTTCTTTCCGTCTTCCTCAATGGACGAGGCAGGGAAAACATAAACCCGCCTGTCAATCTCATCTTCACTGTTCAGGACATCCCCCATATCCTTGGCTGCAAGCTGCGGGTAGAGGCAGGAGCCACAGTCGTAAACGGGGGCAATTTCAGCCGTCTTAGACTGTTCATCTACAAGAATGCCCCAGTTTCCATTGTGCCTGTCAAAATTGCCAAGCAGTGCATCGGCAATAAACATATCCCAAAAGAAGTCCCGAAGCTGATCCGGCGGCAGAAGCATCTGCTCATCTATTGCCTGCATGATGGATGAAAGTTCTTTGCCATATCCATTCTGTTCACTGCTAATACAGGTATTCTTCAGATGCGCAAACTCAATGAGTCTTTTGCCGCCTTCGGTAAAATCTCCGCAGGCCACTACCACTTTTTCCTTCCCGCGTGGATCAGTATAAGTACCGAACAGGGTCTCCTGGGTTTTGAATCCGAGGGATGCAAAGATATGGCAGGCAAGATATTCACTGATACATCCGTTGGTGTAACTCATGGTTTTATTGCGGCTTGGGACAGGCGGGAATTTAAGCATATAGCTATTGCCCTCATAAAGAATATTGATTTTATTCCCATTTGCCCCACCGTAAGCTCTGAATTTATTTACTTCACACAACGTAAAATCAATCATTAATACCATCCTTCCCCCCTGTGCCAAGATATTTTAAACGCAGATAGCTTGCCTGTTCCTCAGTAATTAAGCCAGCCCAAAGGTCGGCATTAATGGCTCCATATAACTCATTCCACAAGCAGTCAAGATATAGCACCTGCTCCTTTTCGCCTTGCAAATAGTCTTTTATTGCTTTTTGGACACTCTCCGACAGCCCGGTTTCCAAGTAAGTTTTTATGTTTAGTTTCCCGGCGGCTGTGGTTTTTTCCGACTCTGTTTCCAGTGCCAACAGTTCCTCAATGGATAGACCAAGTGTTTTGGACAGTTTGGAAAGCGTTCCTGCGCCACATCGGTGCAAATGGGTTTTCCCGGAATAAATATCCGCGAGAGTTGCCCATGGAATCCCACTGATTTTCGATAAACGATAACGGGACATTTGCATATCATGCAAAAGCTGTTGTATTGTCATTTTTATCACCTAAATTTATTATATCGGTGTTCCGATATAGTGTCAAGGGAAGTTATAACACATAATTCAAATGGGATATCTCCTTTGCGTTACCCTTCACGTTGCAACAGCACTACAACTTCTGAATGCCTTGAGGATACAAAAAAAGATGCCGCTTGAAGCTGGTGGCGCCTTGGCGGAAGGGACGGTTTTTTACTTATTAGTATTCTGCATTTGCAAAAGTCTTAAGTTTTGTCAAACAAAAATCATAAAAAACGTCAGGCTCTTCAAAATTTGGTAAGTGAGCAGAATTTTCAAACCAAATCATTTCTTTATATGGAGCACGTAGTTTATCCATATATTCGACAACCAGCTCAAAGGGTACGTTATAATCCCTTCGCCCACTGCAAAAGAAAACAGGCACATTGATTTCGGGAACATCGGCGAATAAGTTGACTTCATTTTGCTGCTCTTCAAGATTCTGAAGTGAAAACATTGCGCCTTTGATAAATTTGAATAAATCCAAAAGCCCAAGATCTTTGATTGAGACATTTTTAAGTATCGTCCCAAGCGTTGTTCCATTATATGTCTCACCGTTAAATTTGCCCAGCCATTTTCTTTGGACGCCGGCAGCACTTAAATTATTATACGGCGGCTCACCGATGTTTTCTAATTCCCTAATGGCTTTAGTGTTATTTTTCCGATGAGCTTCGTCCAGGGTAAATTTGTAGGACAACTTTTCTCCACGATCCATATTAACAACTTGCCCAATACCAACATAGGCCCAGAACAAATCAGGCCTTTTTGCTGATAGATAAGCTCCTATGATGGTTCCCCATGAATGCCCAACCAAAAAAAGTTTCTTTTGATTAAACCTCTGTAATAGAGCTTCCACAAGCTCTTCCGCGTCTGAAATAAAGCGTTCAATCTGCATCTCATCTTTTTTAAGAGTCGATTTATATGACCTGCCCGCTCCTCTTTGATCCCAGTTTACAACGATAAAATCTTTTTCGAGTTTCAACTGTGACTTTCGCGAGAATGAAATCTGCGCCGTCCCGGGACCTCCATGTAAAAATAGCAGAATCTGATTGCTTATGTTGCTAGACCGCAAAGCTATCCATTGCTCCATGCCTCCGAGCATAATTTTCTCTATTACATCGATTTGGGAATATCTCAAATTTTCAGCCTTAGTCACTTCCATAACTTTTCACCTCGTCTTTTGCTTTATTATCGTATGTCATCTTTTTTATCTTCTCAAGGGTCACGCTGTCAATGAAGCTTTGATATAGCCTGGAACCCTTCATTTATCAAGGTTCTACTCGTTCCAATCGTACAACCGATTCTGTATGCATCGTCCAAGGGAACATATCCACCGGCTGCACGCTTTCAACCTCGTATCCCCCCTGGGTTAGGACACCGATATCCCGAGCTAGGGTTCCTGGGTCGCAAGACACATAGATGATACGTTGGGGCTTCAGCTCGAGTAAACGTTGCACGACAGTCGGATGCATTCCTGTTCTGGGTGGATCTAAGACAACGACATCGGGTTGCTCATCTATCTTCATCATCCGCGACTCGACTTTCCCCTTTAGAAATTCAACATGACCGACAGCGTTATTGTTGACTGCGTTTTGGATGGCATCTTCAACTGCATAAGGATTTTCCTCCATGCCCGTTACCTTCTGGGCCTTGGAGGCCAGAGCTAAAGCGAGAGTCCCAATCCCAGAATAAAGATCCCAGACGATTTCGTCTCCTGTCAGAGCAGCCCCAGCCAAAACATGAGAGTAAAGGGCGTCCGTTTGAAGCGGATTTACTTGCAAAAACGATAACGGAGAAACATCAAAAGCCATATCGAGAATCGTTTGGCTGAATGCTTCCTCTCCCCACACCAGCGCTAAACTGCCATCCGAATCGGTTCCCCAAACAGAGCGAATCCCTTCCCTAAATAGTGCCTCAAAGAATTCCGGATTATCTTCGGCAGATAAAACTTTTGTAGGCGGTCCCTCTAAGAGTAAGAGTCCTTCTCCCCTTGTGTTCTCACGAAACGTTAAGGTGTGTATTTCTTCAAACCCAGCGGTCAAAAATTCCTCAGTTAGTCGAATCCATCGATTCATACGTTCACTTAACAGAAGACAATCTGAGAAATGGACAAGGTCCTTAGATTTTTCCTTGTAATATCCTAATTTACCGGATGGTTCACGGTGAAGACGCGCCTTATTGCGATAACGCCATGGGGTAGGCATCCCGATAACGGGCTTGACCTCAACGCTTATTTTTCCAATTCTGGCGAGTGCATCCTCTACCCAGCGTTGCTTCCACAGTAGGGTCTCTTCGTAGGTCGTGTGCTGAAGCTGGCATCCCCCGCACCCTTCAAAGACAGAACAAGGAGCATCGATGCGATCAGGCGAACGCTTGATAATACTCAGAAGCCGAGCCCGTTGCCATTTCTTTTTAATTTCATACACTTCAACCCCCCCGGTTTCTCCAGGAAGAAGCCCCGGCACGAACGTTGCAATACCGTTCATATACCCTATACCTGAACCGTCTGAGATCATCCGGAGACATTCTAACGTTGAATTCTTTCCCAAAGCTTTGTCATCTAATAATTTATCGTTCATGTAAATCTCCTTCTTTAGGCATATGACACAAAATAGACTGGCATACTGACTGTTAGTTTTTCGAATGTGCCTTACCTTTAAGATCGCTGAATCCATAACGCGGCGGCCATTAAAATATTCCAAGTTCCATGCGCTACTACAGCAGGCCAAATACTCTCAGATCGCTCGTACAACCATGTAAGTACCACTCCTCCAATGAACAATGGTAAAAGTCTGACAATATCAAAATGTAATGCCGCAAAAAACAGTCCCGTTAAAAGCATTCCTTTACCCCTTCCAAGGGCTTGACGAAGCGGCGGGTAAATTAAGCCACGAAAGAGCATCTCTTCCTTGATTGGAGCTACCACTCCACCTAAAAAAATAAGGAGTCCAAATTCCCATTGATAGTGTACCCCTTTTACCGCTACTGTAAAGCTTTGCGGAGCTGGGGTTCCAAATAAGTGCGTCAAAACGTTTCCTAATAGACCAATCCCTACAAACAATAAAACTCCAACTGCAAATCCCAACACCACAAAACGTTTGCGCGGTTTCACAAAACCCAGGCTAGAAAACGGTCGACGTATAAGGCGCAGAAACGCCCAAATAACAACGAAATAGACGAGAGCATCCCCTAGGCCAACCCCGATAAAATTGAGAATCCCGCGCAAAGAATCTAAGTCATTCGGCGTTTTCAACCAACCGAGTGGATATTCAATTAACGTCACAAGCGAAATCAGCAACAATACTTGCCAAATATTCCAGGCCGGTTGTCTTGGTGGAATTCGCTTGTCAATTCGTTTACCTATTTCATTCACCTTCTGTCTAAAATTGTTCCAATACGTTAGAAAACAATCCTTTCCTTTTTACAATTCTAACTGTTGCCTTTAAGATTGTCCATAAAAATGGGTAAGAAGGGTCTCTGCTAGTAGAGGCTCCCTTCTTACCCATCAATTCTGTGTGATACAATTGCTGATCAATGCCCTGATTAATGTCCTAACGTTCTACAATCATGGCGATCCCTTGTCCTCCACCGATACATAGTGTGGCCATTCCACGATGGGCATTTTTACGTTTCATTTCGTGCAATAAGGTCACGAGAATACGCGTTCCAGAGGCGCCAACAGGATGACCAATAGCAATCGCTCCGCCGTTCACATTCGTCTTCTCCATATCAAGTTGTAACTCTTTAGCAACTCTTAGCGTTTGAGAAGCAAATGCTTCGTTAGCTTCCACCAGGTCGATATCTTCAATTTTCAGTCCGGCCCTTTTTAATGCCTTACGGCTTGCCGGGATGGGGCCAGTTCCCATAATTAGTGGATCTACACCTGCTGACCCCCATGATGTGATGGTAGCAAGAGGGGTTAAGCCTAGTTCCATGGCTTTCTCTTTTGCCATAACGACGACAGCAGCAGCCCCATCATTAATCCCCGAAGCATTTCCAGCCGTAACTGTTCCATCCTTTTTAAACGCGCCTCTTAGTTTAGCAAGGCCTTCATAGGTTGCGCCAAAACGTGGAAATTCGTCCTGAGAGACCACGATGGGATCTCCTTTGCGTTGTGGAATGGACACGGGTACAATTTCCTCTTCAAACTTTCCAGCTTTAATGGCCACCTCCGCACGATTTTGACTGGACACCGCATAATGATCTTGTTCTTCGCGAGAAATACCAAACTGTTCTGCAATATTTTCAGCCGTCAAGCCCATATGGATATTGTTCATAGCATCTGTTAATCCATCATTAATCATGGTATCAATAAGGTTACTATTGCCCATCCTATACCCTGTACGAACTTTGGGAAGAGCATAAGGCGCTAGAGACATGCTCTCCATCCCGCCTGCAATAACAATATCAGCGTCCCCGGCAATAATGGCCTGAGCTGCACAAACTACAGATTTGATTCCGGATCCGCACACTTTATTAAGTGTCCATGAAGGAACTTCTTGAGGAATTCCGGCTTTAATAGACGCTTGACGAGCGGGATTTTGTCCTAACGCACCTTGTAGTACGTTACCCATTATAACCTCATCAACCTGGTCTGGTGTAATACCTGCTCTTTTCAACGCTTCAGTTATGGCAATTGCACCTAACTCTGCGGCTGATATTTGCCCTAATGCACCTAAAAAAGAACCAACAGGTGTACGTACAGCACTCACGATAACAACATCTCTCATTGATAGTCATCTCCTTCTAAGGCCAATCTATTAATCTCTAAGAATAAAACTGCTGATTACAATTCGTTGAATCTCACTGGTTCCTTCGTAGATCTCCGTGATTTTCGCATCCCGCATCATGCGCTCAACCGGGTAATCCCGTGTATAGCCATATCCGCCATGGAGTTGAACTGCCATTGTGGTTACGGCCATAGCAGTCTCGGAAGCGAAAAGTTTAGCCATTGAGGAAGCCTTTCCAACTGGTTTATGTTGAGAAGCTAAGTAAGCTGATTGATATACAAGGAGGCGGGCGGCCTCAATTTGTGTAGCCATGTCAGCCAGTTTGAAGGCGGTGTTCTGAAATGAAGAAATCGGTTTGCCAAATTGCTCTCTTTCTTTGGTATATTTAAGGGCTTGCTCATAAGCACCCTGCGCAATTCCTAACGCTTGGGAAGCAATACCGATTCTACCGAAATCAAGCGTCTGCATGGCAATTCTGAATCCTTGCCCCTCTGCGCCAAGCAGGTTTTCAGCGGGAACACGGACATCTTCAAAAACCAATTCATAGGTGGCAGAAGAACGGATACCCATCTTTTTCTCTTTTTTACCGAAGGAGAAGCCGGGCATTCCTTTTTCGAGGATAAAGGCGGCAATTCCTTTATTTCCTTTGCTCTTATCCATTTGAGCAGTGACTACATACACGTCAGCATAATAGGCATTGGTAATGAAAACTTTACTACCGTTTAAAATGTAATCGTTGCCATCACGAACAGCCGTAGTACGTGTTCCTGAAGCATCTGAACCAGCCATAGGCTCGGTTAAACCAAAAGCACCAAGTTTTTCACCGGAAGCCAGAGGAGTCAAGTATTTTTTCTTTTGCGCTTCTGTACCAAACATAGCGATTGGATTGCAACATAAGCTGGCATGGGCTGAAATGGTAACCCCTACAGACGCATCGACCCGTGACAGTTCCTCTACCGTAATCGCATAAGAGATGTAGTCCGCTCCTACACCGCCATATTCTTCAGGAAATGTAATCCCGGCCAGGCCGAGAGCACCCGCTTTCTTCCATATCTCCACCGAAAATTCTTCGGTCTCATCACGTTCTTCTGCGCCTGGACCACATTCCTTCTCAGCAAAATCACGAACCATTTTACGCATCATGATGTGGTCTTCAGTTAAATCAAAATTCATATGAATCCATCCTCTCTATCGACCTTCAAAAGTAGGTTTACGTCGTTCTAAAAAGGCTGTACAACCCTCTTTTTGATCTTGTGTGCTAAACGTCAGCGCGAAAATTTCTGCTTCGTAAGCTTGCGCGCTGTCTAGGTCCATGTTAATCCCACGCTGGATGGCACTTTTGCTTAACTGAACAGCGGTAGGTGCACGCCCTGCAATTCGGTTCGCCAGCTTTAAGGCCTCTTCCATAAGAGTGTTTAAAGGATAGACATGATTCACCAAGCCAATGCGATAAGCCTCTTGGGCATCAATGATGTCTCCTGTAAATAGTAGCTCGCTAGCTAGTCCTGGACCGACCAAGCGGGGTAAACGCTGAGTGCCTCCAAATCCGGCCGTGAGTCCCAGAGTTACTTCTGGTTGACCAAATTTCGCAGTTTCACTCGCTAAACGAATATCGCAAGCCATGGCTAATTCGCATCCGCCACCTAAGGCGAATCCATTAATAGCGGCGATCACTGGCTGAGACAAAAGTTCAAGTTTCCGAAAGGTTGCCTGGCCTAATTGGCCAAAACGGCGGCCTTCTAGAGTGTTTAACTCTTTCATTTGAGATATGTCTGCACCGGCGACAAAGGACTTCTCTCCACTGCCTGTCAGTATGATCACTTTAACACTGGAATCCCTCCCTAGCTCATCGAGCACAGTTGACAGTTCCATCAGCGTGTCAGCGTTTAAGGCATTTAAGGCTTTCGGTCGATCGATGGTTAATACGGCGATAGCACCTTTTTGTTCTAAGATAAGATTGGTATATTCCATGTTTTGTCCTCCTCGTTATCACTCTATAGGCCTGAATTGCTATTATTGAATGTGCTTGGAGTTAGGCTTCGTAGTTATAAAAGCCACGACCGGATTTCCGTCCAAGCCAGCCAGCCTTAACGTATTTACGGAGTAACGGACAGGGGCGATATTTATCGCCTAGACCTTCATGAAGAACTTCTGTAATGGATAAGACGGTATCTAATCCGATTAAATCAGCTAACGCCAACGGGCCCATGGGGTGATTCATGCCTAACTTCATTACATTATCGATTGCTTCAACTGTGGCTATGCCCTCATAGAGTGTATAGACAGCTTCATTGATCATGGGGATTAAGACCCGGTTAGCGACAAATCCAGGGGCATCATTAACCTCCACTGGCGTTTTGCCCATTGTTATGCTTAAGGTTTCGATCGTTTTATAGACCTCGTCGCTAGTGGCCAAACCGCGAATAACCTCGACGAGCTTCATAACGGGGACGGGATTCATAAAGTGCATACCAATCACGCGATCAGGACGTTTGGTGTAGGCTGCTATCTCAGTGATAGGTAATGAAGATGTATTGGTCGAAAGTATCGTGTGTACTGGGCAAATGACGTCAAGTTGAGAGAACACTTGGGCTTTGATCGCCATATTTTCCACAGCGGCTTCGATGACTAAGTCGGCAGCTGTTGCGTCTTGCAGGGAGGTCGATTTTGTTATGCGACCTAAAGTAGCCTCTTTATCTTCCGCAGTAAGTTTTCCTTTTTCGACACTGCGACTGAGGTTTTTCTGGATGATGCCGAGACCCCGCATGACAAATTCATCCTTAATGTCATTTAAAATGACAGAGTAGCCTGCTTGGGCGGCAACTTGGGCGATTCCGCCCCCCATTTGTCCAGCCCCTATTACCATGATTGTTTTCATACTTATTCCTCCCTTTACTTAAGATCTCAAATGCTTCGCCACAACAATCCTCAGAATCTGATTGGTTCCCTCGTAAATTTGCGTGATCTTTGCATCCCGCATATAGCGTTCAACCTTGTACTCCTTACAATATCCATACCCACCGAAAATTTGCACCGCATCTGACGTCACCTTGACCGCTGTATCGCTCGCATACATTTTGGCCATCGAGGCTTGTTTTGCATATGGAAGCCCGGCCATCCGAAGGGAGGCTGCCTGATAAATTAGTAGTTTTGATGCTTCAATTTGGGTTGCCATATCCGCAAGCATGAATTGAATCCCTTGAAAGTTGCCAATGGGTTGTTTAAACTGTATCCGTTCCTGCGAATAGGCGAGTGCTGCTTCAAGCGCCGCCTCTGCGATCCCCAAAGCCTGAGCGCCGATTCCGATCCGTCCTCCATCCAGAAGAGACATCGCCACTTTGAAGCCTTGCCCTTCTGCTCCCAAAAGGTTTTCTACAGGAACCATAGCATCTTCAAAGATCAATTCACACGTTGCCGAGCCATTCAGACCCATCTTCTCTTCTTTTTTTCCAACTTTAAATCCAGGAGTATCCTTATCCACCAGAAAAGAGGTGACCCCATGTGGTCCTTTAGCGCGATCTGTGGATACCATGACCAAATAGACATCCGCGTACCCGGCATTCGTGATAAAGCGCTTTGTTCCATTCAGGATGTAGTGGTCTCCTTTACGCACTGCGGTCGTTTGAAGGCTCGACGCATCCGAACCAGCATTGGCCTCTGTCAAAGCAAATGCCCCGATAAATTGTCCACTGGCAAGCTTCGGCAAATATTTTTGTTTTTGCTCTTCTGTCCCGAAATAGAGAATAGGGAACGTTCCCACCGACGTATGGACCGCTAAAATTACAGCTGTAGAAGCGCATCCCTTGGCAATTTCTTCAATCGCTAAAATATAGGATAAGAAGTCTGCGCCCGCACCACCGTATTCCTCAGGGATAGGAATCCCCATTAGTCCAAGCTTACCCATCTTTCGGATGGTCTTTAAAGGAAATTCATGCGTCTCATCGGTTAGCATAGCTTGCGGAACGATTTCTTCTTGAACAAAATCTCGTACCATCTTCTGCATCATCAATTGGTCCTCATTAAACTGAAAGTCCATCCTTTTCCACCCCTTCTCTATCTACTCCTTTGCCTCCTAGGCTCCGTATACTTCAAGCATGATCGCATCTCCCTGTGCTGCCCCGCTACAGATCGCCGCAATCCCTATACCGCCACCACGACGACGCAACTCATAAATCAAGGTCATAATGACTCTCGCTCCACTCGCCCCAATGGGATGCCCTAACGCAATGGCCCCACCATTGACATTGACAATAGCGGGATCCCACTTGGCAATCTTTTGGCTCGTTAAGGCGACCGCCGCAAAGGCTTCATTAGCTTCAATTAAGTCAATATCCTGAATGGTCATTCCTTTTTGTTTGAGGAGTTTATTAATTGCCAAACCAGGAGTTGTGGCTATATAGGCTGGTTCTTGTGCTACGCTCGCATGCCCAAGAATTGTCGCCAGTGGCTTTTTACCCATTTCACTGGCCTTTTCCTCACTCATCAGAACCATCGCTCCGGCCCCATCATTTACACCAGGGGCGTTACCTGCTGTTACGGTTCCGTCTTTTACAAAAATAGGCGGTAATGCAGCAAGCTTTGCAAGAGTGGTATCTCTCCGCGGTCCTTCATCCACTGCAAACCAAAGAGATTCTCCTTTTCTTTGTGGGATTTCCAATGGAGCGATCTCATCGACGAACTTCCCAGATTCGATGGCCTTAGACGCTAACTGTTGAGAACGAAACGCAAAGGCATCCTGGTCATCACGTGAAATTCCATACTCTTTGGCCACAGTAGAACCGTGCACGGCCATGTGGACATTGTGGAAAGCACACCACAATCCATCATTGACCATCAAATCAAGGATACTGTCATTTCCCATGCGGTAACCAAAGCGAGCTTTTTTTAAGGCAAACGGAGCATTAGACATGCTCTCCATTCCACCGGCAATAATTACGTCTGCATCACCGGAACGGATGATGGTTTCACCCAAACTCACTGCGCGCATCCCTGAGGCACAAACTTTATTGATCGTCTCGGAGGTGACCTCCACAGGAAGTCCAGCTTTAATACTCGCTTGACGTGAGGGGACTTGTCCTGCTCCCCCCTGGATAACCATCCCCATCAGGACATTATTGACAATGTCCCCAGGAAGTTCCGCTCGTTTAAGCGCCTCCCGAATCACATGGGCACCAAGGTCAACAGCGGAAATATCCTTGAGACTACCGCCCATTGTGCCAAATGGGGTTCTTGCGGCACTCACAATAACTGCTCTGGTCATAAAATCTCTCCTTCACTAAAGTAAGTTCATTTTCTTGGCGACTTCCGTTAGTTCTCCACGGAAATCTGGGTGAGCAATGGCAATCAATGCTTGAGCCCGTTGCTTGGCAGATTTCCCCCTCAACTGAGCTACGCCGTATTCCGTAACGACATAGTTTACATCGTTTTTCGAGGTCGTGACTGCAGAACCCGGTGTTAGAGTTGGAGTGATCCGCGAAATTTTTCCATCCTTCGCGGTGGAAGGAAGCACGATAAAGGATTTCCCTCCTTTGGAGCGATTTGCTGCCCGTACATAGTCTGCTTGCCCCCCAGTTCCACTATAAGGGGTGCTTCCCAGGCTCTCAGAACAGCATTGGCCCAAGAAATCCACTTGTATTGAACCATTAATCGTGACAAAATTATCGTTCTGCCCAGCAAGAAATGGATCATTCGTAAAGTCGACAGGGTGCATCTCAAGCTGGGGATTGCGGTTCATGAAATCATAGAGACGCTTTGTACCCAAGGCGAAGGTTGCAATTACTTTACCCGGTAGGTAATTTTTATTACGGTTAGTCACCGCGCCGCTTTCAATCAAGGTCAAGATCCCATCCCCGACCATTTCCGTGTGAATACCTAAATCATGTTTATGGGTGAGCTGCATCACGACAGCATCGGGAATTGCCCCGTACCCAATTTGAACCGTAGAACCATCGTCGATTAAATCTGCGACGTATTTACCGATTGCTTCCTGAACCGGGCCAATTGTAGGGAGCCCTACTTCCGTTAGTGGGGTGTCATCTTCGACAATGGCAGAAACCTGAGATATATGAACTAAGCAATTTCCATTCGCAAATGGAACGTTGGTGTTGACCTCCAGAACAACAGTTCGGGCTTTTTTAATCGCAGCCATCGTATAATCCGTTCCCAAACTGATAGAGAAATACCCGTGTTCGTCCATCGTTGAGGCAAGAGTAAAGACAGTATCAACCCCAAAAAATCCATCTTCAAACATCCTCGGCATTTCGCTAAAATAACTTGGGATGTAATCAATCCACCCTTGCTGCCCCCCCGCTCGTGTACAGCCTCCAAAGAAATATGCTACATGGCGGACATGGTCGACGGTGTCAGGGTCAATATACCCGAACTTTCTAAGTGGAAGAATCTGGAGTATTTTTACATCATGATACTCTCGTCGATGCTCTGACAAAGCAGTCAAAAGTGCCGGTGGCTCACCGACCCCGGTTGGTACGACGAGAGAGTCTCCATCCTGAACCAGCTTAATTCCCTCTACTGATGTGCAAAGTTTTTCTTGATAAAGTTTTTTATAGTTTGACATTTCCGACTCACCCATCTCCTTAGTTTTTTGATGTTCAAGGTTCTCTTGTTTAGAATCCTGTAGAGCCCGACTTTTGTTTCGATGAATAAGCCGTTTTACTATTCAGCCCAATTTTCGAGGCCAGATATCTAAATCTACTGAATTATCTTGCAATTGTCATGCCAAGGAACAATTCCGTGGTTTATAAAGTTAGGTTTCGGCCGTTCATAAGGGTTACAGCCCTTGTATCCATTATGATTCCCATAAATACCTCGATCAATGAATGTACACGTTAGTTTACACTTTTAGGCACATAACTCGTGTTCCACTTTCGCGTCCTAACATCAGTTCTATGTCTACCTTTGGATACATGTATCGAAAAATCCACACTTCAAATTAACATATCATTTTCGGGACAAAAAAAATTCGCAGGCTTTTTGATGGTTCCAAGGTCAGAACCTGTCATAATGAAACAAATATTCCCCAGTAGAATAGGATAGAGAGTTAATGTAAATTATGTTTTTTGAGTTTCTTGTACAAACCAGCCCGAGATAAGCCTAAAGTTTTTGCGGCTTGAACTTTATTTCCGTTTGCAGTATCAAGTGCATAAATGATAGCTTCTTTTTCCACTCCAGCGAGAATATTTTCAAGTGACCCTCCTACAAAAGGGCGCGTTTCATGGCCAGCAAGTATTTGCAAATAGCTTGGCAGGTGTTTAAGCTGGATTTCCGAGCCGTCAAGAATGTTAAAGGCCCGTTCAATGATATTTTCAAGTTCGCGAATATTACCTGGCCAACGATGTTTCATCAGGACGTTTTGTGCTTCTATTGTTATACCAGTCACAGTTTGCGCGAACTGGAGATTGAACTTCTTTAAAAATGTTTGGATCAGACATTCAATGTCATCCTTTCTTTCTCGTAAAGGAGGGATCGTTAAGGTCACAACGTTTAGGCGGTAATATAGGTCTTCGCGGAATTGCTTGTCGCGAATCATCGCTTCAAGATCACGGTTGGTCGCGGCAACTAAACGCACGTCTATTTTACGAGGTTTGCTGCTTCCTAAGCGTTCAATTTCTCGCTCCTGGATAACACGCAATAACTTGGCTTGCATGCCCATTTCCATATCTCCGATTTCATCAAGGAACAGTGTTCCTCCATCCGCCAGTTCAAATTTCCCAGGCTTACCCCCTTTACAGGCACCAGTAAATGCCCCTTCTTCATAGCCAAACAATTCGGATTCGAGTAGATTTTCAGGGACAGCTGCACAATTTACCTTGATAAAGGCACTTTGACAACGAGTGCTTTCCATATGAAGTAATTGGGCAAATAATTCTTTTCCAGTCCCACTTTCTCCCCTTAATAGCACAGTAGAGCTAGATTTAGCCACGCGTTGAGCTGTTTTTACTAATGAAGTCACAAGGGTGTTTTTCCCTTTTAATAGTTCCAGTGCGGAACTATTTTTTTGCAACATGGTATTTTTATAGTAATCCAGTTCGGAACGAAGCGAATCAACCTTTTTCGTTAAGGCATAGAGTTCGTTAACATCTTTGAAAACAACTTTTCCCAAAGCTCCAACAATATTACCATCTTGGATAATCGGGATTCTGCTGGCGATGATTTCATGACCGTTTAAGTCATGAATGTATCCAATCACAGGTTGACCTGTTTCAAGGACTTCAATAAATTTTGGGTTTTTGTAAACTTCCTTAATATGTTTACCAATCAAATCATCTGGAGATTGTTGAAAAAAACTTGCAAAGGCCTGGTTTGTCATCGTTACAATTCCCTCTTTGTTGACCACGATAAGCCCATCATAGGCCGTGTTAAGTACGACCTCAAGGGTGCGTTGCAGTTGCTTGGTCTTCTCGTGCTCAATAACTAGATTGTCAAGAAAGTTATGAAGAATTGTAATGTCTTGGAATACAGCCACGGCTCCGACGAGTTCACCATGAATATAGATCGGGGTTCGATTACTCAATAAGACAGTATTATTAACCTTCATCTGCTGACCTAACTCGGCAATTCCGTTTTCAAATACTCTTAGTAACCCAGTTTCAGGGAAATGAGAGGTGATAGGCTGCCCTAATAGATTCCGTACGGGAATTTCCATTATATTAAATACAGCGTCATTGGCGTATATAATTCGTCCTTGAGGGTCAACTGCAATGATCGCGTTATTCGTATTGTCTAGAATTTCATCAAGGGTGATCGAGTTAGTTCGTCCATCCATTAACATCGTCAAGCCTCCCGAACTTTGCAGTTATAAGCATTAATTCGACTAAGAAGAGGTAATTCCTTCTTTAATTAACTGTTATCCTGTATTAGATCAATCATCCAGAAGTACGAAACAAAGCTCAAAGCACTTCTACATCCGAAGAAGTGCTTTGAGCTCTATATTTCAGTTCACAACATTACAAATGCATCTAAAGTAAGTTCATTTTCTTGGCTGCTTCCGTTAGTTCTCCACGGAAATCTGGGTGAGCAATGGCAATCAGCGCTTGTGCTCGTTGCTTAGCAGATTTCCCGCGCAGCTGTGCCACACCGTATTCCGTAACGACATAGTTAACATCGTTTTTCGAGGTCGTGACTGCAGAACCCGGTGTTAGCGTTGGAGTGATCCGCGAAATTTTCCCATCTTTCGCGGTGGCAGGAAGCACGATAAAGGATTTCCCTCCTTTGGAGCGATTTGCTGCCCGTACGAAATCTGATTGCCCCCCAGTTCCACTGTAAGGAATGCTTCCCATGCTCTCAGAACAGCATTGACCTAAAAAATCAACTTGCACTGAAGCATTAATCGTGATTAAGTTATCGTTCTGACCGGCAAAATATGGATCATTCGTAAAATCGACAGGGTGCATCTCCAACTGGGGATTGCGGTTCATAAAATCATAGAGACGCTTTGTACCCAAGGCGAAAGTTGCTACTACTTTACCCGGTAGGTAATTCTTATTACGGTTCGTCACCGCGCCGCTTTCGATCAAGGTCAAGATCCCATCTCCGACCATTTCCGTGTGAATACCTAAATCATGTTTATGGGTGAGCTGCATCACGACAGCATCGGGAATTGCCCCGTACCCAATTTGAACCGTAGAACCATCGTCGATTAAATCTGCCACGTATTTGCCGATTGCTTCCTGAACCGGGCCAATTGTAGGGAGCCCGACTTCCGTTAGTGGGGTGTAATCTTCGACAATGGCTGAAACCTGAGAAATATGAACTAAGCAATTTCCATTCGCAAATGGAACGTTGGGGTTGACCTCTAGAACAACAGTTCGGGCTTTCTTAATCGCATCCATCGTGTAGTCTGTTCCTAAACTAATCGAGAAAAACCCATGTTCATCCATCGGTGAGGCAAGAGTAAACACAGTGTCGACTGAGAAAAGCCCATCTCGAAACATCCTCGGCATTTCGCTAAAGTAACTTGGGACGTAATCAATCCAACCTTGCTGCCCCCCCGCACGTGTACAGCCTCCGAAGAAAAATGCCACATGGCGAACATGGTCGACGGTTTCAGGGTCAATATACCCGAACTTTCTAAGTGGAAGAATTTGGAATACTTTCACATCATGATACTCCCGACGATGCTCGGATAAAGCCGTCAGAAGCGCTGGTGGTTCACCAACCCCAGTTGGTACGACGAGAGAGTCTCCATTCTGGACCAGCTTAATCCCCTCTACTGCTGTGCAAAGTTTCTCTTGGTAAAGTTCTTTACATTTAGGCATTTCCTCTCACCCCACGTGCATTATATTGATTTGCTCGCTGCCACAGGAAACATACTCCTGCTCGATAACTCTGAACCACGATATGTCACAATAAAGACATCAAGACTTGTCATTGTGACACATCATGAAGGTGGTATTTCAACTAGAACTTGACGTTGTTTTAGCTTCAACCACATTCACATGCTCAGCTGTCGACTTATAGAAAGGATATTTCCCCATGAACCAATCGTTAAAGAGTAACGGGATAATAGCCCAGAATAACCAAACCAAAGGTTTGTTGAAATGATTCGATAGTTCTGGCTTAAGTCCTAACAAGGGCAAGCAGACCATGTAATAGACAAAATACGAAACTGCACCTATGGCAAAAACCCCTACTGTGCGCACAAACCACCCTACAACGCTTCCCCATTTCTGAGGCCCGTTGTCAAAGTAATGATTCCAAATCAAAAATGGAAATAAGGTGAACCCTGCTATCGAAGCGGTATGGTAATAACGCCAAGTTAGGGATGTTGGTCCATCCGCAGACTTCGGATCCACTGCTCCCCAAACGGCGCCCATGCCAAACACTAAGATCTTGACTGTCACAAAGGACAAAATCACTATTGAAACAATAGCCACTAAGCCACTCCAAGGTTGTTTTTTAATAAGATGAAATGGTTTTCCTGACCATACATTCGCAGTCATGAACAGGTAAACAACCATCCATTCCCATATCCCAATGATATAATTCAAGTGAGAAACTCCATCAATTGCCCCCCACCAAGGAGCGGCTGCAGCCAAAGGTTGTTTGAGCACCACAGCTACATAAAAGGGATAAATCAGCATTCCATATGCCAATAGAGTAATGACTGTGGTCAACCCCCACTCCGCTAGTCCTAAGGCAGGCTGGGTCAGTTTCCCTCCCCAAGGCCATTTTTTGAAGAGAATTGTCCAAAATGTATAAGTGACAAAGCCCAATAAGACAAACAACGTTATTGCCCCACCGGTGTATTCTCTGGCAATTTCTTCAGTGATCCCCCGAGCTACTAAGGCATCAACACTCCACAGAGGAAGTATAACCTTTCCCAGAAAACCTTGAAATACACCATATATAATCACATATGTCGCTACAATATTGACTCCAGTCATAACAATTCCTCGGGTCACTGGTTTAAGCTTCTCGAAGGGCCAATTTCCGAAAATAATATGTTGCCAGGCACCAAACAAAATCATCCAGGCTAAGAACTCAAGAATGGGATGTTCATAAAACTTAAAAATTCCGTGGGGAGACGCAAAAATGAACCATGTTATTAGTGCGATGAGTAATAATGAAGCTGATGCGATTATACCGGTTAAAGGTTGACCCCAACGGGGTTTAGAACTGAGATCTGACATTAACATTCCTCCTTCATTTTGTTTTAAGGGCTTAATCCAAATAACTGATAATGCCACCTTTTTATTTGTTCTTATCTCCAATAACCATAATTTTCTATACGCAACTCCTCCTTTCTGCTTAGACTACTGCCTAATTTATTATATTCTGAATATAATAAATTATTTATTTTAAACAAAATATTCTGATTATTGTTTGGTGTACATAAACCCCGACCTAAGTAGGGGTTTATTCTCATAATTATTTTACTGTTCGTCCATGATAAACGTCCATCCACAATAGAATTCATCCGGATGTGGATCTGGTGGACAAGCAATGCAACTCGTCTTAATTCGAGGGTCAATCGTAGAAGCGAATAAAGAATACTCAACTTCTCCAACCGGCTTACAAGGATGGTCAGGAAGACTTTTTCGTTTTCGGGCAGATTGGACACGGCAATCGAGCATTTTAAAAATCAAAGTTCGCTCGTCCGGCCTAGAGCATTCTTGAACATTTAGAAAGGCATATAGTCGAAACTTTAGCGCTCTTTCCAGTGCGTCTAGCCCCCCATTTTTAGGTAAGTCAAGGAAAGCCATAATGCGTTTAGCCTCAATTACAGTAAACCTTCGCCAAGCCTCGATATCACGCTCCACCGCTTCGTCAAGTCCGCGCACTTGCTCAATGGCTTGGAACCATAGCCCATCATGCGCTAACCAACGTTTGGCGAAGTCTTCTAGTAGTTCAAGAGCTTGTTCTCGTGTTAAATCCTCTTTAGAGTTTAACACCTCAATGCCTCCTTTTCTATTTACAATCGATAATAATTTTACAATTTTCTATATTAAAATAGCATTCTCTATATGGAACAAAATTCCTGCTTCCCCAAAAAATATTCCTCTCTTGCATTTTAACGACTCTGACTCTGACGCCAAATCCTGAGTTTTTTTGCCGCAGCAATCAGTTCTTCCCTGAAATCAGGATGCGCAATTGAAATCAAAGCCTCTGCTCGCTGCCAAGTCGACAACCCTTTAAGATTGGCCTTTCCATACTCTGTGACAACAAAATGAACGGTCGTCCTAGTATCTGTAATCACAGAGCCCATTGTCATAAGGGCTTTAATGCGGGACTTAACTTGCCCCTGTTTATCTTTATAAGTAGAGGGCAAACAGATAAAACTTTTACCTCCTTTAGAATAGTAAGCTGCTTCGACAAAATCGAGCTGGCCACCGGAACCAGTCATCATATCAGAGCCTGCTGATTCTGAACAAACTTGACCTGTCAAGTCGATCTCCAAGCAGCTGTTGATGGAAATTAATTGGTCGTTTCGCGAAGCATTACAGGGAAAATTAGTGTAATCCACAGGATAAGCGGCCAAAGATGGATTATTCTTCATAAAATCATAAAGTTTCTGGGTCCCCGCCGCAAAGGAAAACACGATTCTGCCCCTGTCTAGTTGTTTGCACGAACCATTAACTTTTCCAGCTAGAACCATATCTACAAATCCGTCAACTAACATTTCTGTATGAATCCCTAAGTCCTTAAGATCCGATTCAGCAATCATCTGTCCTAAGGCATTTGGCATTCCCCCAATTCCCAACTGAATACAGGCTCCATCCTTAATTTCAGGCAATATATAGGAGGCAATTTTTTTATCTATTTCAGAAGCAGGGGCCGAAGGTAATACAGGAAGTCCTCTATGCCCTCCTTCAACAACATAATCCACGTTAGAAATATGGACCATATGGTCATACCCACCATGAACACTGGGCATATCTTCATTAACTTCTACAATGACTGCACGAGCTTTTTCAATCGCTGCCGCATAATGAGATACCGTAACCCCAAAGCTGAAATACCCATGTTCGTCCATTGGGGCAACTTGGATAGCGACAACATCTGTCTGTAGATTCTCGCGGATCCACCTAGGCACCTCTGAATATTTGATAGGAATGTAATACGCTTGACCGTTTTGGACTAATTTTCGTTCGCTCCCGCTGAGGTGCCAACTATTCCAGGTAAAATGTTCTCCCGTAGGGTCACTCTCCAAAATAGCCGATGGTTTTAGGAGTACAGCTGCGCGAATATTAACATCTAGAAGTTCCTCAGTCCTTCGAGCCAAAGCTTCTTCTATCAAACATGCCATACTTGCAGCCCAACTAAATTCAACCCAATCTCCACTTTGAACCACTTTCACTGCTTCATCAGCAGAGACACACTTGTTACGATACTCTTCAGTATACATAAATACCCTCCCTTTCATTTTTGTTCCACACTTCTTCAGTACTCTATAATTGGTAATATATGCTACATGGCTCGCGATTTCTTAACTCATCACGCCAAGGTATTATCATTATTGCGTTCAATTGAAATCTACTAGATAATCTATATAGAAGTTTCTGGTGTAATTAGTATTCACAGGATAACGCCAGAATAAAAATGTTCCACCCCCTTCCTGCTTCTAATTTGTTATACCAGAGCAAGAATTATGCCACAATATTGAATATTCAGAAATATTGTGCAAGACCATGAGTTTTAGGTCTCAGCACTAATTGCTATCGCATATCAACTGAGGGTCTAGGCAACTTAGCCCAGGCAAAGTTGCCTATTCACCGCATTTCCGCCGACGCTGTAACTCGCGTGATTCCAAGTTTCTTACATTTTCGCAAGAGGGTTGAGATGTCGATACCGAGGGCCTTGGCAGCAGGACCGAGGTGGTCGTTTTGCTGGAGTGCTCGCTCAATCGATTGCCGTTCTGTGGCTGCCACCACCGCTTTCAGAGGAATTATTTTCCGTTCTTTTCGACTTGAGAGATCGGTATCTTGCAGAACTATAACCTGACTTGCCCGCCGAATCTTCTCTGGCAAATCTGCTTTCTCAATTATACCAGTCTGGCTAAGTACGACTAATCGTTCCACGACATTCTCCAGTTCACGCACATTACCAGGCCAAGAGTATTCGTATAAGCTGTCCATTGCTTCCGGGGCAAAACTCAAACTGCGATGATACTTTTGACAAAACTTGTCCAAAAAAGACAAAGTCAGCATAAATATATCCTCTTTTCGTTCCCGTAGGGGCGGAATAGCAATGGGTATGACATTGAGCCTGTAAAAGAGATCCTTACGAAATGTCCCCTCATCCACCATCTTCTCTAGATCTCGGTTAGTGGCACATACGAACCTAATGTCCATCGACAGCGGTACAGTTCCCCCGACGCGCAGTATTTTATGGTCCTGTAAAACACTCAGTAGTTTTACCTGTAGAAACAGTGGTATCTCGCCGATCTCATCCAAGAAGGCTGTACCGTGGTTGGCCTGATCCAACAACCCCGCCTTGCCCTCTCGTAGTGCCCCTGTGAATGCTCCTCCCTCATAGCCGAATAATTCTGATTCTATCAATGATGATGGAATGGCACTGCAGTCCACCTTTATGATCTTCCCTTTAGCACTGCGACTACTGTGCTCGTGAAGCAGAGAGGCGATTAACCCTTTTCCTACCCCAGACTCACCGCAGATCAGCACTGTTGCGTCAGAATCCCCGATCCTGGGCAGCTCATCTAAGATGCTTTGCATTTTGGGGTCGCGAGCGGTTATTTTCTGGGAGGCGTTGGCCACAGTAGAACCATAGTTTATTAGGATCTCTCGGTATTGCTTGTTAAGCTGCTTAGAACACTTTAATTCATCCTTCAAGGTACTCAGTTCGCTTAAGTCACGCACCTCGCACACCACGTTGATCAATTTGCCCTCTTCGTCAAAAGACGGATTACCAGTTACCAAGGCCTCGCAACCACTAGGATAAGAAATCACCTTAGATACACGCTGTCCACTGTGAATAACCTCAACAGTTACTGAGTCAGATATCAAATTATCGTCTATGAGTGTTCTTACGTTCCGCCCCACGACATTTATAGGGATCCCCGTGATACGCAGGAAAGCGTCATTGTGAGTAATACAGTATCCTTCGGAGTCGGCTATATAGATTCCATCGCTAATTGCGTTTATCATAGCCCGAAACGTTATTCCCATATTCTCGCTCATCTTTTTATACCCCCTATTCCAACCAAACCTGCAATGCCAGACCTATATCTATTCATGTACATACTATCTCATTATTGACTTAATTGCTAGAATATTCTATTATTGCCCATTAGCATGCTGTGTGGACTCAGAGTCCTTGAAAGTACACAAGTGAACTTTATAAAGTGAACCCAAGTTTAAACAGAGGAAGAGCTAGCTTAACTAGGCTCTTCCTCTGTTTGCTTTCCACCGACTGATTACTCATGAAACGGTAAATTTCTCCGATTCCACGACCGTAAAATATTAAGTTGCCATTTTATCTTACTATTTGCCTCAATAGCGAATCAAACAAAGTCCCTAAGATACAAAAAGAAGGAGCTCTAATGATTAGAGATTTCCTTCTAAACCCACCCTATTTCATTTTTACATCTATGCCTTCCCACGACAAATCTTAAATTTTCTTTCCTCAGCGATCAATCCCTCCTTAAAGTCAGGGTGCTCGATTGAAATTGAACCATGCGTTTCGTGCATGCTTAGTGGCCCAAAATACAAGTCACACTGCGACTTTTTCTGGTGTGATTAGAATTGCCTCTGTACAAGCTTGCACTTCCTCGAAAGTTATGCCCGGTGCAATTTCTTTAAGCACCAAACCCTTGGAGGTCACTTCGATAACCCCCATATCCGTGACAATCAGATTGACCTGTTTTGCTGCTGTC
>Ga0307377_10001306_pt1 | contig 32180 bp, 25 predicted proteins | sample TR3MG_FD_202535 | JGI IMG/M metagenome (GOLD analysis project Ga0307377, IMG submission 202535) | Soil microbial communities from Risofladan, Vaasa, Finland - TR-3 | ecosystem: Environmental > Terrestrial > Soil > Coastal area > Acid sulfate soil | place: Finland: Risofladan, Vaasa | collected... | reverse complement strand
CCGCTGCCGAGGTCGATGTTGATCGTGCGGGTCATCAGCGGATAGCACAGGCCGCCTTGCTGGCAGCCCTGGAAGCTGGCCTGCAGGAGCAACTGGTGCCGTCCGGCCAGATCGCCTTCGACCGTCACCGGCAAGTCGACCTGATTGAAATACACGGTGACGTCGCCGTAATGCTCGTCGTGATGCGCTGTTCCCGCCGGCCATGCGGGCTTCAGGCTGAGACCGGCGGCGTCCTCGAGCTTCAATGTGGTGCGGTCGCGATACAGGTAATAGCCGGTGGGCATCGTCCAGCGCAGCAGCAGTTGATGCGGCGAGCTGGCCAGCGCTTCGAGGCGGAACGCCTGTTCCGGCGGCAGGGCGGCGTCATCGGCGGTGCTGGCGGGTTGGCTGCCCAGGGCTTTCAGTGCGGCGCCGAGCGAGCCACCTGATGGCGCGCGCGGGGCTGCCTCCGCGGAATTCGCCGTCGCGCCGGCGGGCAGCGGCAGATCCAGCTGTTCGGTATGCGGCGGGTAGCAGATCTTCGGATCCACTTCGTGGCAGCCCTGGAACTGCACGCTCACTTTCAGCCGGGTAGTACCGGCCGCCAGCGTGTACGGCACGCTGGCATCGACGGCGTGGTGATAGATCTCCACGTCGCCGATATAGGGGTCGTGGTGCTTCTTGCCGTCGGGCAGCTGCGCCACTCCCAGCGTCACGCCATTGCCGGCCATGAACTTCATGCGGCCGCGATAGAGGTAGTAGTCCGGCGCGATCGTCCAGTGCAGTTTCAATACGCCCGGAGTGGTGGCATCGGCACTGAGCTGGTATGCGTCAGTGACGGGCAGCAGGTCGCGGGTGTTCTGCGCGAAAACCGGCAGCGTGCATAACAGCAGGCTCAGCCAGACCAGCAACCTGGCGGGCTTTGCTGGTCGAGGCGGGAATATCGACCGCATAGGCGGATTCGCAGCCCGGCCGAGCAAAGTCCGACAGGCTGCTGGCAAGCGGGCGGCCGGTGGGCCGGCAAACAGCGATCGCATCATGACTCCATCTATACCATGGGCCCGAACTCGGGGCGGACGAACGTGCATTATGGCTTAGCTGCCACGGCGGCAGCTGCGCTCAACCTGCGCTGTTGGCGCGCACCCAGTCCAGATAGGCCGCGTGTCCGTGTCGCACCGGCACCGCGATCAGTTCGGGCACATCGTAGGGGTGCAAGACCAGCAGGCGGGCTTTCAGTTCCTCGAAGCATCGGGCGGTGGTCTTGATCAGCAGCAGTTCTTCGCTGTCGGTGGTCACGACGCCATGCCAGCGATAAGTGGAACTGGCGCCGGGCAGGCGGCTGACGCAGGCGGCCAGCCGTTCGTCGACCAACGCCGCGGCAATCGTCTGCGCGCTGACGGCATCGGGGCAGCTGCAGTAGCAGAGCAGAACGGTGTCGGGCATGTCGACAGCCTATCGCGCACCGCGCAGGAGCGCACCTTGTGCGCGAATGCCTTTACCCGAGCGCCGACGCATCGCCATCCGCGTAGGAGCCCGCTCGCGGGCGATGCTCTTGTTCTGAACCATATTAGAGAGCATCGCCCGCAAGCGGGCTCCTACCGGCGGTGGATTGGGCCTGAATACCGTGCGGCCCTTGAAAGTCATCCCCATCTGCCCAATTTGCTTGCAGTCACCGGAACGAAGCTCTTGCAACGGCAAGCTGTATCGCTAAAATTGGCACTCGTTTACCATGAGTGCTAACAAGACCGCAGATCCGGGTCTCGAAAGCCTTGTTCCCCCTCAAACAAATGGGAGTCATCCATGAGCACACTGCGTCCGTTGCATGATCGCGTCATCGTCAAGCGCCTGGAAGAGGAGCGCGTTTCCGCCGGTGGCATCGTCATCCCCGACAGCGCCACCGAAAAGCCCACCCGCGGCAAGGTCGTCGCCGCCGGCACCGGCCTGATCATGAGCGATGGCAAGGTGCGCCCGATGTCGCTGAAGGCCGGCGACGTGGTGCTGTTCGGCAAGTACGCCGGCCAGGAAATCAAGATCGACGGCGAAGAACTCGTGTTCCTGAAGGAAGACGACATCGTGGCCGTGATCGAAGGCTGATTGGTGGGGGCCCGATTGGCTGAGCGCGAATCAAAAGCGCGCACGCCAGTCGCCTTCGGCTCCTTCTTGTTCGGCTCTCGCGACGTGTTCCATACCTAATTTAATTTTTTTGAGGCAAAAAAATCATGGCAGCTAAAGAAGTACGTTTCGGCGAAGACGCCCGCGCCCGCATGTTGAAGGGCGTCAACACCCTGGCCAACGCGGTCAAGGTCACCCTGGGCCCGAAGGGCCGCAACGTCGTGCTCGAGAAGAGCTTCGGCGCCCCCACGATCACCAAGGACGGCGTGTCCGTCGCCAAGGAGATCGAGCTGGCCGACAAGTATGAGAACCTCGGCGCGCAGATCGTCAAGGAAGCCGCGTCCAAGACCTCCGACGTGGCCGGTGACGGCACCACCACCGCCACCGTGCTGGCGCAGGCGTTTATCCAGGAAGGCCTCAAGGCCGTCGCCGCCGGCATGAATCCGATGGATCTGAAGCGCGGCATCGACAAGGCGGTCAACGCCGCCGTCGGCGAGCTGAAGAAGCTGTCCAACCCCACCGCGAACGACAAGGAAATCGCCCAGGTCGGCACGATCTCGGCCAACTCCGATGTCAACATCGGCGACATCATCGCCACCGCGATGAAGAAGGTCGGCAAGGAAGGCGTGATCACCGTCGAGGAAGGTTCCGGCCTGGAGAACGAGCTCGACGTGGTCGAGGGCATGCAGTTCGATCGCGGCTACCTGTCGCCGTACTTCATCAACAACCAGACCAGCCAGCAGGTCGAGCTGGACGATCCGTACATCCTGATCCACGACAAGAAAGTGTCGAACGTGCGCGAGCTGCTGCCCGTGCTCGAGGCCGTCGCCAAGGCCGGCAAGCCGCTGCTGATCGTGGCCGAGGAAGTCGAGGGCGAGGCGCTGGCCACGCTGGTGGTCAACACCATCCGCGGCATCGTCAAGGTCGCCGCCGTCAAGGCGCCAGGCTTCGGTGACCGTCGCAAGGCGATCCTGGAAGACATCGCGGTGCTGACCAACGGCCAGGTCGTGTCCGAGGAAGTGGGCCTGTCGCTGGAGAAGACCACGATCGCCGATCTGGGTCGCGCCAAGCGCATCGTCATCACCAAGGAAAACACCACGATCATCGACGGTGCCGGCGAAGCGCAGAAGATCCAGTCGCGCATCGGCCAGATCAAGGCGCAGATCGAGGAGACCTCATCCGACTACGACCGCGAGAAGCTGCAGGAGCGCGTGGCCAAGCTGGCCGGCGGTGTTGCCGTGATCAAGGTCGGTGCCGGCACCGAACTCGAAATGAAGGAGAAGAAGGCCCGCGTCGAAGACGCCCTGCACGCCACCCGTGCAGCCGTCGAAGAAGGCGTGGTCCCGGGCGGTGGCGTGGCGCTGATCCGCGCGCTGAAGGCGGTCGAAGGCCTGAAGGGCGACAATACCGATCAGGATCTGGGCATCGCGATCACCCGCCGTGCGCTGGAAGCGCCGCTGCGTGCGATCGTCGCCAATGCCGGCGAAGAGCCGTCCGTGATCCTCAACAAGGTCAAGGAAGGCAAGGGCAACTTCGGCTACAACGCCGCCACCGGCGAGTTTGGCGACATGGTCGAGATGGGCATCCTGGACCCGACCAAGGTCACCCGCACCGCGCTGCAGCACGCCGCGTCGGTTGCCGGCCTGGCGATCACCACCGAGGCGATCGTGGCCGAAGTGCCGAAGAAGGACGAAGGCCACAACCATGGCGCCGGCGGCATGGGCGGCGGCATGGGCGGCATGGGCGGCATGGACTTCTAAGTCCGTTCCACCGGTTGCATCGACGAAAATCCCGCCTCGGCGGGGTTTTCTCTTGGGGGTATGGTACGAGGTGGCTGCAGACACGGGCGGTGCGTCGCCAGTCGGTGTGTTCGTCCACGGTCAGTGTGCAGTCATGCGAAAAACACGAGCCCCGGGAGTGCACTTCCGGGGCTCGTCTATCACACACCTTGCGGTGGGATCAGTGTCCCGCGTTCACGCGGCTTCTGGGGCTGGCGTTGCTGCGGCCACGGGTACGGGTACTGCCCTTGGTGCCACCGTTGCTGCGGGCATTTCCGTTGCCGTTGGCGTTGGCGCTGCCGCTCGCATTGCCGCTGGCGTTGATGCCCTTCACCGCATCGCCCACCGAGCCGGCGGTGCGGTCAGAGGACTGGATTGCCGAGTGGGCCGCATCGCGAACCTCGCCGCCGACACCACGCCCCTCCTGTCCCGCCTTGCCGGCCAGGGCGGCGGTATCGAGGCCGGCGCTCTTGTCCGCGCTGGCGTTGGCGTTACCGTTCGCGCCGGCAGCGCTGGCGTGGGCCGATGCGTTGGCATCCATGCCGGCATTGGCCTGGCCGTTAGCCGTGGCGGTCGAGCGCGTTCGCCGGACGGCGTTGCGGGTCGTACGCCGGATCCGGTGGTCGGTCTGGCCCATCATGTCGCTGGCGCGGTTGCCGACCTGATCGACCGTATGCATGGCGCCGGGCAATGCGCCACCGGCAGTCACACCGGCGCCGATCTGGCCCGCGCCACCGACGGCGCCACCAAGGTGGGCCTGCGCGAAAGCAGGGACAGAGAGTACGGTGGCCGCAGTGATGAAAGCAGCAAGCATGGTCTTGTGCATAGTCATGATCTCCCGATGAATGGAGCCGTGAACACGAATGTCTCGCGGCTGGATCGACCATAGGCAGGCGCCCCCCGCTGCCCCCTGAACACGCCGTTCCGCGCTTAAGCCGGCAGACAGCTGCCTGAATCGGGGCTTTCAGCGTGATAGTGCGCTGCTATCTGCTGGTGTCCGGCAGGCTCCCAGGAAAAGGGTGTGCAATTTGAAAGATGGGAACGGGGAACGGGGAACATGAAGGGAGAGGAATATTGGAAACAGCGCGCTACGCTGCATGTTCCCCGTTTCCATCTTTCACCGATGCGCGGCTGCCTGGGGCTGCGGTCTTGCCGCTGCAGTGTCTTCGCCGGCATCGCCGGCGGCGGGCGGCACTTGTGCTTGCAGCCACAGCTTGCCCAGTTTTCCGCCCAGACGCAGCTGATCGATGCTGGCCATGGCCCGGTCGAGCTTCTGTTCGTTGCCGTCTTCGGCTGGCAGTGAAGCGCCTGGCGCCGCGGTCAACGCCGCGAGTGGCGGACCGACCAGTTCGCTCAGTCCGAAATAGGGCTCGTCGTGGATGCCGGCCTGCTCCAGCAACTTGCCGGGGAGCAGCCATGCGGCCGTGTCCAGATGTGCGGGCTTGCCTGGGTGGTGCGGGTCGACCAGCAGCCAGACTCCGGTCTGGCTCAGCATGCCCTTGCCGTCGACAAAGCCGGTAGCCTGGTAAATGTTCGTCAATGCCGGCAGGTGATCGCCGTAGAACAACACCAGGCTTGGTCGCTTGCGCCGGGCCAGCCAGCTGACCAGCCGCCCGAGCTCGGCGTCGGCGTGGCCGATGTGATAGAGGTAGTTCTGCAGTTCGCGCTTGGCATTGCCGGTGACCCCGGCGGGCACCGGAATGGCGTTGCGCTCGGCGACATGGCTGGGGTCGACATCGTACGGGCCGTGCGCCTCGATGCTGATCGCGAAGATGAACTGCGGCGGGCCGCTGTCCTTCAGCTGCGCCATGATCTCGTCGGTCATCGCACTGTCGGCCATGTATTTGCCGTCGTTCGGGGCAGTGGCGGGGAACGACGATCGCGATACGAAGCGGTCGAAGCCCAGTGCCTTGAAGGCGGTGGTGCGGTTCCAGAAGGCCGGGTCGTTGCCGTGCACGGCCACCGTTTCGTAGCCATGCGCGTTCAAGGCGTGCACCAGGCTCGGTACCAGCTTGCGGTTCATCTGCAGGTAGGGAAACTGCAAGTCATCGAAGTAGCGCAGCGACAGCCCGGTGAGTACCTCGAATTCGGTGCGGATGGTGCCACCGCCGAACGTCGGCACATGGAGCTTGCCGCTGATCCCGTGGGCAGCGAGCCGGCGCAGGTTCGGCGTGAAGTTGCTGTGCTCGTAACCGCGCATGCTGGTCGGGTCGAAGAACGATTCGCTTTGCACCACCACGATATCCGGCAACTCGCTGTTCGCGGGCGGCGTCCGCATGGACTGCCGCAGCGCCGCGGCGGACTGATCGATCAACTGCGCGGCCGCGACGGGGTCGGGTTTGTGCTTGCCGTGGCCGTACTGCAGATGAAACATCATCAGTGAACTGATCAGGCCGGAATGGGTGCTGGTGGAGGAGGCCGACCATGGTTCCAGCCAGAGCACCTTGGCGTTGTAGACGGTCGCCCAGGCAGGCATGCCGACCAGCATGCTGAGCAGTATCCCCGCCAGCATGCTGCCAGCCAGCAGCCGTTTGCCGCGGGTGCGGCGCGGGAACAGCGGTGGCTCGTAACGCCATATCGCGATGATCAGCGCGAGCGCGGCCAGCAGCGCCAGCCAGAGCCATGGGCTGTGCGGCAGATAGCCGACCAGCAGGTGCGCACCACCCTTGCGAAGCTGGCCGACCATGCGAAAATCGGCCGGCAGCAGTGGCGTGCCGAGGTTTTCCACCTTCAGGGTGTTGATGCCGTACAGCAGTCCCTGCAGCAGGAATGTCAGGCCGAACGACAGCAGCAGGCGGCGACTGAGCGCCAGCAGCACGCCGGCCAGCAACAGGCCTGGCCATGCATTGGCCAGCGGAAAACGCGGCTGGTCCAACAACCGCAGCGGCAGCACGCCGCTGCCGCCATCGAGCAGGCCGGTCAACAGCACAAACGCCAGCGCCAGCAGCAACACCAGCGCGCTCCGTGCAACCAGGGCGCGCGGGCTTGGGGGCGGGTTTGCTGAATTCGACAACATGGCAGTCCTGCGTTTGCTGTCATGGATCTGGCATTGAAATGTAATCTGTCGGACATGAACCCAGCGTTGCCCGATCCTGAGCGCAGATCGCGTCTGTCTGCGCTCGATTCAGCGTGCCCGCATCCGGTTGCCGCGCCGGCGCCACGGAAACTGCGTGCCGGTGGTCGGCAGCTTGCCCGCACTGCGGCACAATGGCCCGATGCCAGCCCATGAATCCGCCGCGCTGCGTGCGCTGATCGACGACCGTTACAGCGAGCTCGCCGCCCGCTGCCGCGCTGCCGGCGTGCCGCTGCACGACGATGCCGGTGTCGCCGAACGCATCCGGCGCACCTTGCTGGCCAGCGACTTCGCGTTCGACGTGTGGTGTCGCCAGCCGCAGTTGCTGGCGCCGCAGGGGCTGGAGCGGTTGCGTTCGGGCACCGATGCCGGCGCCCGCATCGAGGCGCTGCAGCTGCCGGCCGATGAAGCCGCCTGCATGCTGGCGTTGCGCCGCTTTCGCCATGCCGAGGCGTTGCGGCTGCTGTTTCGGGACGTCAATGGACTGGACCAGTTGCCGGAAACCCTGTCGGCCACCAGTGTCCTGTACGAGGAACTGCTGGGCGTGGCGCTGGCCTGGTCCGAACGGGCACTGGCCGCACGCTACGGCCACAGCCGCGGTCAGGATGGCACACGACAGCGGATGGTGGTGCTCGGCTTCGGCAAGCTCGGCGGCAGCGAGCTGAACTTCTCCTCCGACATCGACCTGGTGCTGGCCTATCCGCAAGGCGGCCAGAGCGACGGCCCGCGACCGCTCGACAACAGCGAGTACTTCGTGCGGCTGGGCCGCCAGCTGGTGCGTCTGCTGCACGAGCCGACGATGGACGGGATCTGCGCACGGGTCGACCTGCGCCTGCGCCCGTTCGGCAATGCCGGGCGGCTGGCGCTGTCGTTCACGGCGATGGAACAGTACTACCAGAGCGAGGGTCGCGACTGGGAGCGTTACGCGTGGATCAAGGCCCGCCCGGTGGCCGGCGACCGCAACGCCGGCCGACAATTGCAGGAACTGCTGCGACCGTTCGTCTATCGCAAGTATCTCGATTACACCGCCTTTGCCGGCCTGCGCGAGATGAAGGCGCTGATCGATGCCGAAGTCGCGCGCAAGGATCTGGCCGACAACCTCAAGCTCGGCCCCGGCGGTATTCGCGAGATCGAGTTCATCGTGCAACTGACCCAGCTGATCCGCGGGGGGCGCGAACCGAGCCTGCGGGTGCGCGGCCTGTTGCCGGCACTGGGCGCCTGCGAGGCCCGCGGGCACATCAGCTCGGTGCGCGCGCGCGTGCTGCGCGAGGCTTACGCGTTGTTGCGCCGCACGGAAAACCATGTGCAGATGCTGCGCGATGCGCAGACGCACGATGTCCCCGCCGACGCCCTGAGCCGCGAGCGCATCGCCCTGAGCCTGGACTATCCCGACTGGGAAGCACTCAATGCGGCGCTGGCCCGGCATCGCGCCATCGTCAGCGAGGAATTTGCCGCGGTGCTGGTGCCGCAGGGTGGGCGCAGCGCCAGTGCGCCGGTCGAGGACCGGCTGCTGTGGCAACAGGCATGCGACGAGTCGCTCGACCCCTCGGTTCTGGAGGCCTGCGGTTTCGTGCCGGGCGCCGAGCTGGCCGATGCCCTGCTCAAACTGCCGCAGGACGGACAGGTGCGGGCGATGTCGGCGCGTTCGCGCGAGCGGATGGATCGGCTGCTGCCGCAGCTGTTCGGCGCGGCCCGCGCCAGCGCCGCTCCGGTGCCGTGCATGCTGCGCCTGTGCCGGCTGGTGCAGGCGGTGGCGCGGCGCTCGTCATACCTGGCGTTGCTGGAGGAACAGCCGGCCGCGCGCAAGCGTCTGGTACGCCTGTTCGGCGATAGCGCGTTCCTGGCCGAGTGCGTCATCGCGCAGCCGCTGTTGCTGGACGACGTACTCGATCCGCGCATCGATCAACTGCCGTTCAAGTCGGCCGACGTCACCGCCGAGATCGCCCGCGTGCTGGCCACCCTGGACGAGCGCGGGGCCGAAGCCGAACTGGAACGCATCAACGAGTTCAAGGCATCCACCGCGTTCCGGCTGGGGCTCGCGTTCAACGACGGCCGCGTCGGCGCCGTCGCCACCGCGCGCCGCCTTGGCGCGCTGGCCGAATCGGTGGTGGTCGCCGTGACGGCGCTGGCCGAGCGCGAACTGGTCGCCCAGCATGGCCGGCTGCCCGGCGCCGGTACCGGTTTTGCCGTACTTGGCTATGGCAGCCTGGGCGGCGAGGAACTGGGCTTCGCTTCGGATCTGGATCTGGTGTTCGTTTACGATGGCCGCCGAGCCCAGATGGCGAGCGACGGCGCGCGTTCGTTGGAGGGTGTGCGCTGGTACCAGCGGCTCGCTCAGCGGACCATGAACTGGCTCACCGTGCTGACCCGTGCCGGGCGCCTGTACGAAGTCGACGCGCGCCTGCGCCCCGATGGCTCCAAGGGTTTGCTGGTCAGCAGCCTGGACGCTTTCGTGGCCTATCAGAAAGGCCGTGCATGGACCTGGGAACATCAGGCGCTGCTGCGCGCCCGGCCGGTCGCCGGTGACGCGGCGTTGCGGCACGAACTGGCCGAGGCGCGCCGCGCGATCCTCGCCGTGGCACGCGAACGCACCGTGGTGCTGGCCGAGGTCAGCAGCATGCGCCGGCGCTGGCGTGCCGAGCGCGACCGTTCCGACAGTCGCCGGCTCGATCTCAAGCAGGGTCACGGTTGCCTGCTGGATATCGAATTCGCGCTGCAGGGGCTGGTGCTGGCGCATGCCGCGCAACAGCCCGGGCTGCTGGGCGTGACCGCCAATGCCACCATGATCGAAGCCTGCCGTGCCGCTGGTCTTCTCAGCGCCAATCAGGCGGCCATCCTGTCGGTGGCCCATGCCGAACTGCTGCAGCGCGCGCTCACCTGCACGCTCGACCTGCGTTCACGCATCGCTCCGCGCGATGCGGAGCTCGAGCAGTTGAGCGCCGATGTGCGTGAGGTCACCGATGCGCTCGGCTTCGGTTTCGGCTGAGCGGTTGCCCGTCCTCGCCATGATGGGGCTTCGTGTAGGAGCCCGCTTGCGGGCGATGCTCTGGGGCCGTGCGATCAGAACATCGCCCGCGAGCGGGTTCCTACGCGAGCGGCGATGCGTCGGCGCAGTTCGGCGGCGATGCCGGCGGTTTCGCGCAGCGGTGGCTGGCGTGGTGCCGGCGAGGCATCGAGGTCGTGCAGCAGGCCGGCGTCGCGCAAGGCGCGGTGGAACCGCGCCAGCTTTCCCGCCAGCGGCGCGGTGACGAAGGTATGCACCGGGCAACCGACGGCGCAGGCCTCGCTGAGCATGTTGACCGAGTCGGGGCTGACGACCAGGCGGTCGGCCCAGCCAAGCACGCCGGGGTAGGGGTTGCGGCCATCCTCGGGGCCGGCCCAGATCAGGCCAGGGTTGTCGGCGAGCATTGTGCGCATGACCGCCATCACCGCGGCAGGGGTGCGGCGCGAAGCGAGTACCAGCAGACTGCCGCCTTCGATGTGCTGGCGCGCGAGCAGCTGGTTGGCCAGCTGTTGCGCATAACCGGGATCGAGCGGAATGCCCCGGCGCGGACCGCCCAGCAGCACGCCGACTCTGGGCCGCGGCAGATCGGCGAGAGCGGGACAGGACTCGCGGCCGTCCGCGAGCCAGCCCTCGTCGATGGGATTGAGCGAACCCAGCGGCGTCAGCACATTGGGTCCGTTGAGCCCGTCGTGTAGCGGGGCGATCACCGTGTCCCAGTGTCCCGGGCCGATGCGCGGATCGAGGATCTGCACGGTATGGCAGCTGCCACCGGACCAGCGCCGCAGCTGGCGGGTGAACAGGGCTGCCGTGCGCCCGCAGCCGATCGCCACCCGTGGCCATGGCGGTGCAAGCAATGCGCGCTGATCGGCGGGCAGGGCAAGCGTTCCGCCGAGGGTGAGTCGCGGCGCCAGCCACGACCATGGCGCGCGAGGTTCCAGGATCAGGTGCCGCAGCACCAGCAGCCTGTCGGGCAAAGTCCGACAGGCTGCCGGTGACAGATGTCCGGCCAGTGCCAGCGCCTGACGCTGGTTGCCAGTGGCGGCATCGGTGATCACCCAGCAGGTGTCGGGCTGGGTCAGCATGGGCAGAGGCAGCGCGGCATTGTTTCGCAAATGAACACAGTATGTTCCCCAAGGTCCTCGTCCGCTGTCGCGTGCCGGCTTATACACTTGCAGGCTCAGGCGCCACCGTCGGCGCATCGATGCAGCAGAGGATACCCATGAGCGAGATGCTTTCCGAGGCCGCCCTCGGCCAATTGTTCCGCGAGGCACGCACGTTCAATGCCTGGTTGCGCAAAGACGTGAGCGAGGATCAGCTCCACCAGCTGTACGAACTGGCCAAGTTCGGCCCGACCAGTGCGAATGCCTCGCCGATGCGGGTGGTGTTCGTGAAGTCGAAGGAAGCCAAGGCGAAGCTGGCGCCGTTCCTGTCCGAGGGCAATCGCGCCAAGACCATGGAAGCGCCGGTGACCGCGATCATCGCGACCGACCACGCGTTTTACGAACACTTGCCGAGGTTGTTCCCGCATGCCGATGCCCGCAGCTGGTTCGTCGGCAATCAGCCGTTGATCGATGCCACCGCTTTCCGCAACGCAACCCTGCAAGGCGCCTACGTGCTTTTGGCGGCACGCGCGCTGGGGCTCGATTGCGGGCCGATGTCCGGTTTCGACCAGACCGGAGTGGATGCGGCGTTCTTCGCCGGCACCACGGTCAAGTCCAATTTCCTGATCAATATCGGTTACGGCGATGCCAGTCGTGACCTGTTCCCGCGCAGCCCGCGCCTGTCGTTCGATGAAGCCTGCAAGATTGCCTGAAACTTGCGCCGAAATACTTACCGCTCACCGTTCCCAAGGAAGTACTCCCATGCGTGCACTGAAGTATCTTGCCCTTGCCGGCCTGCTCGGCGTTGCCGGTTTCATCCAGGCTGCCCCGGTCCAGGCCGCGCCAGTCACTTACCGGCTCGATCCCAACCACACGATGGTGCTGTTCAGCTGGAACCACTTCGGATTCTCCAATCCCACCGCCGATCTGGGCATCAGCAGCGGCACGGTGGTATTCGACCAGCAGAACCCGGCCAAATCCAGCGTGGACGTGACCATGCCGCTGTCTCTGCTCGATACCCATGTGCCGGCGCTCGACCAGCACCTGAAGAAGGCCGATTTCTTCGACGCCGCCAAGTATCCGACGGTGACGTTCAAGAGCACCCGGGTGCAGTCGCTGGGCGCTCACAAGTTCAAGGTCACCGGCAATCTGACCGTGCATGGCGTAACCAGGTCGGTCGTGCTGGAAGCCACGCTCAACAAGATCGGTCCGCATCCGATGACCGAGGCTCTGTCGATCGGCTTCGACGCCACGGCCAACCTCAAGCGATCCGACTTCGGCATCGGCGCCTACGTGCCGAACGTCAGCGACGAAATCAAGATCCGCATTACCACCGAAGGTTCGGTGCCGAAGGCCGGCGCAGGCAAGTAGCTCCTGCTCTCCAGGCGCCCCCGCGCCGTCACCGGCGCGGGGGTTCTGCGCATGCATGATGCCGCCATTGTCGTCGGTCGGCGTGCGCTGCGGTCGCCCTGGCTGGTGCCTGCGCATCATGGGGTCATGGCCGGCACAAAAGATCCGTCGGGTGCCTCATGCCGGCAGCATGTCCGACAGCAGGTTGCAGCCTGCTACCATTGGCGGTCTGATGCCCAAGTCTGGAGTCCGCTCATGTCGCGTCCCCTCGCCACGGCCGTACCGCTGGTGCCGGCAAATGCCGAAAATCGTTACGAAGTGACGCGCGCGGACCTGCCGCTGTCCTGCCCGATGCCCGGCATGGCGCTGTGGAATTCGCATCCGAAGGTCTATCTGCCGATCGTCGATGACGGTGGCGAGTCAACCTGTGCCTACTGTGGCGCGCATTACATCCTGCGGGACTGAGCCGGGCGACGGACCAGGGCACCCGTCGAACGGTTGGCGGCACTGTTTTTGCTTGCCCCTCACGAATGAAAGCCTCCAGTCCAGAACTCATGTCCAGCATTGTCGTCCCCGCCAGGCTGTTGACAGTAGTCCAACTGATCCCTGCGCTGCATTCGGGCGGTGCGGAGCGTTCGGCGCTGGAGATCGCCCGTGCGCTGGTGCAGGCGGGCCATCGTTCGGTGGTGATCTCGGCGGGCGGACGGCTGGTTGATCCGTTGCTGGCGGCGGGCAGCGAGCATGTGACACTCGACCTGGGCCGCAAATCGCTGCGCACACTGGGCCGGATCGGCGCCCTGCGGCGCGTGTTGCGCGAACTCAAGCCGGACATCGTGCATGCCCGTTCGCGACTGCCGGCATGGTTTGGCTGGTGGGCGCTCAAGGGGATGACGCCGCGGCCGCACTTCATCACCACCGTGCATGGATTCAATACGCCGGGCCGCTACAGTGCGATCCTGTTGCGTGGCGAGCGGGTGATCGCGGTATCGCAGACCCTGCGCGATTACGTACTCAGCCATTACCGCTGGCTGGAGCCGAGCCGGGTGCGGGTGATTCCGCGCGGGATCGACCCGGCGGAGTTCCCTTACGGTCATCGACCGGACGATGCCTGGCAAAAGGCTTTCTTTGCCGAGTATCCGCAGCTGGGCGGCGCGCCGTTGCTGACCCTTCCCGCACGCGGCACGCGGCTGAAGGGTCACCATGATGCGATCGAGTTGCTGGCGAATCTCAAGCGCCGCGGCATCGAGGCGCGACTGCTGCTGCTGGGTGTCATCGAAGCGGGGCGCGAGGCCTACGTGGCGGAGTTGCGCGAACTGATCCGCGTGCGCGGGCTGACCTCCCAGGTCGTGCTGGCGCCGCCGCGCAGCGATGTCCGCGACATCTACGCGGTTTCGGCGCTGGTGCTGCAGTTGTCGAACAAGCCCGAGTCCTTCGGACGCACCGTGGTCGAGGCGCTGTCGTTGTGTCGGCCGGTACTCGGTTACGCGCATGGTGGGGTCGGCGAGTTACTGGCTGAACTCTATCCCGCTGGTCGCGTGCCACCGGGCGATCGCGAGCGCCTGGTGGAACGTGCCGCGGAATTGCTGCGGGTGGCGCCGTCGATCTCGCCGCTGCAGAGTTACCAGTTGACCGAGATGCAGCAAGCCACCCTGGCGCTGTACCAGGAAGTGGCCAGCGGCTAGGAGCCTGTCGGACTTTGGTGGTCGAGGCGAGAATTCGGCTGTGCGAAGACAGATTTCTGCCGATTCGCTGGCCCATAGTGCTTCTATGGGCCGGCGAATCGGCGGAAATATGGACCGCACAGACGGATTCGCAGCCCGGCCAACCAAAATCCGACAGGCTCCTAGTTCGCGCTCGCCTACAATGCCTGACCGCCTTCGGTTTGGGCAACGCAGGGTCTCTCTCGGCATGATCTCATCCGGCATGAACTTGTTCGGCACCTCGCTCAAGGCTGCCCTGCGCTCCCCGTTGCTGCCGTTGTGGCTGGTGATCGCGCTGCTGCCATTCGGGCGCAGTTCGGAGCTGGGCACCTTGCTGTGTCTGCTGGGTGTGCTGCTGTTGTTCGCACGCGAGCCGCGCGCGCTGCAGCAGCATGCGGGCGCACGCCTGTTGCTGTGGTTGCTGGCCGCCTATGTCGGGGCAGCGCTGTTGTCGGCGTTCGACGCGATCATGCCCGGCAAGAGCTGGAGCACCGTGGCCGGCCTGCTGCGCTACGTGCCGCTGGGCCTGTATGCGTGCTTCGCGATCCGTCGCGACAGCAAGCTGCAGACACTGTATGTCGCCGTGGCGCTGGTGCTGGCGTTGTGGGCCGCCGATGCCTGGCTGCAGGCACTGACCGGCTGGAGCCTTGGCGGTCATGCCGAAGCTGAGCGCGTCTCCGGCATTTTCGGTGCGGGCAATCTCAAGCTGGGGCCGACGCTGGCGGTGCTGTCGCCGTTTGCGCTGTGGGCGGCGCGTCGTCGCTGGGGCCTGCCGGGTCTGCTGCTTGCCTTTGTGTTGATCCTGGGGCCGGTCCTGCTGGCCGGTTCGCGTGCGGCCTGGTTGTGCTATGGCCTGGTGGCGCTGGGATTCATCTGGCGCGAGGCGAACTCGCTACGGCGCTTTGCGGGGTACTGCGCGATCGCTGCACTGCTGCTGGTACTGGCCGGCGGCATCGCCTGGAAAACCTCGACGCGCTTCGATGCCCGGATGGATCGCAGTCTGCTCGTCTTGCACGGCACGGATCGGTCGGTGGATACCGCGCTCAGCGGCCGGCTCGACATCTGGCACACCAGCATCGAGATGATCGCGGCGCACCCGCTCAATGGCGTCGGCGTGCGCGGCTTTCGTTACGCCTATCCGCACTATGCGCCGGCGAATGACCACTTTCTGGTCGCCGAATCGTGCGGCGAGGGCGAGGGCGCCTGTCATGCGCATCAGCTGGTGCTGGAGATCCTTACCGAAACCGGCGCGATCGGATTGCTGCTGTGGCTGGCAGCGGTCGCTCTGGCCTGGCGGGCATGGCGCCGCGTCGGCGCGGCGGCGCGTGCGCGGGCCTTCCCGGTCACGCTGGCCTTGGGCGTGATGCTGTTTCCGCTGAATACCCATCTGGCCTTCTATTCGGCTTGGTGGGGGTTGCTGTTCGCCTGGTTGCTCGGATTGTGGTGCGCCGCGTTGTATGTCGAGCCGGCGCCCGGGGGCGGTGCATGAGCGGGTGCTGTCGACGCCGCCCGAGTTGCAGGCAGTCAGGCACCTGAAAGTCGCCACCGCGGTGTCGTCATGGGGTCACCGGCGCGCCGCCGGGGCATGCGACGATGCAGGGGTGGCTTCGCCGAGGATGCGCACGAAGTCGGCGGCGATGACGCTGGTGCTGAAATGCCGCTGCACGTAATCGCGGGTCGCCGCCGCCATCGACAGGCGCTGGGCCGGGTCGCACAGCTTGAGGATCGCATCCCGCCATGCGTCGACATCGCCCGGTGGCAGCAGCATGCCGGTCACGCCCGCTTGCAGCGTTTCCGGGACGCCGCCGACGTCGCTGCCCAGTACGGGCACGCCGGCCGCCTGTGCCTCGATCGACACCCGTCCGAACGTCTCCGGCAGGATCGAGGGGAACGCCAGCATCGACACCGCGCTGTACCAGGGATGCACGTCGTGGATCCAGCCGGCGAAATGGTGCCGCCCTGCCATCGGGTGGGCGGCGACCCGGTCACGCAATGATTTCGCGTCCGGCCCGTCGCCCAGCCACAGGCAATGCAGCCGGGGTTCGCGTGCCATCGCCTCGTTGGCGGCATCCAGCAGGGTGAAGATGCCCTTGCCCGCGTGAATGCGGCCGAAGTAGCCCAGCACGATGGCATCCTCGCGGATGCCGAGTGTCTGCAGGATCGCGCTGCGCCGCTGCGCGTCCGGCCGGCACAGTGCCATGTTCACCGGGTTGTACAGCACCTGCACCAATCCTGCCGGCGTGCCGCGCTCGAGATAGGCCTGGCGGGCATAATTCGAGACCGCGAAGAACCGTTGCGCCAGGCGTGGCAGCAGATAACCGGAAACCCGGCTCATCGGCGGCGTGCGGTGACGGAACAGCGCAACCGGCAGCTTGAGCAGCCGTCCGCACAGGATCAGCGGCCAGTATTCCTTGCCGAAGTTGCCGACCAGCCAGTCCGGCCGCGATTGTTTGACGGCGGCGAATATCGCGGCATAGCCTCGCAGGTCGAGCACGTTGCGAAACTTTGCCTCGTGCAGGCGGACATTCGAGCTGGCCAGCCCCTGGGCGATCAGGCCATCCGGATAGACCACCACGCTGACGTCATGGCCGGCTTCGGCCAGGGCTTGGGCGAGGGCGACGAAGTGGGATGCGGCACCCGTGTTCTCGGGGTTGGTGCCGACAAAGAGAAACTTCATGCCCGCCGATCCTCGTACCGGGTGAACGCCCGCAGCGCGAATTGCGGCAGCAGGTGGTGGCGTGCGACCTGCACCCGCGGCAGTCGCCACGGATCCGTACCCGGGATGGCGCGTCCGCGATGGGTCGTGGTGGCCGCTGCATAGCCGGCCTTGCGGGTGACATCGGCGACGCGGTCATCCACGTCGCCGTAGGGGTAGCAGAACTGGCTCACCGGGGCGCCGATGTGATCCTCCAGCGCGGCCTTGCTGCCGTGGATCTCGTCGTGCAACTGCGCGTCGGTGCAGCGGGTCAGCCGCGGGTGGGTGCGCGTGTGGGCGCCGATCTCCATCCCGTCGTCGTGCCAGCCTCGCAGTTCGGCAACCGACATCAGGGGCTTGCGGATGCCCAGGCGTTCCGCGTCCCACGTGTTGTACCGGCCGATGCAGTCGCTGACCACGTAGCAGGTGGCACTGAACCCGAACTTGCGCAGCACCGGCAGTGCCGCCGCCAGGTTGTCGGCGTAGCCATCGTCCAGCGTGATCACCGCGACGCGACCCTGGCGTTCGCCGCGCAGGTAGGGCATGGCGGCCGACATGGACAGCCCGGTGTAGCCGAGTCGGCGCAGCAGCCACATCTGCCGGGCGAACGCCGCGGGGCTGACGTACAGGCTGCGGTAAACGTGCAGATCGCGCGGCGCACGCGCGATGTTGTGGTACATGAAAATCGGCAGGGCGTGCCTCCCCTGCGGCTTGGCGCGTTCCATTGCCCGACTCCGTCGTCGATGCAGCATCAGTGATACGTTGGCTCGCGCACCGGGATCGTCCCCTATCCGGTCATGCGGCGGGTGCGAAAGGACGTGGCCGATGAATCCGCGGGCGGCTTGCCTGTGCGGGATCGTCGTTCGGACGCCTGTCGCCCGGCATGACCGGTTCTTGTCGCGAATGCCGCGCAATGTCAGCAGGTCAAACTTTCACCATGCTGTCGGTGGGGAGGGTCAGTAGACTTCGGGCGCCCCCGGCGGCCGCGTCTTGAAGCGCTTGTGCACCCACAGATACTGTTCGGGCGCCTCGCGCACCATCTGTTCGATGCAGGCATTGATGCGTGCCGTGTCCTTGAGCACATCCGCATCGGGGAAGTCTTCCAGCGGTGCGCCCAGATGCAATGCGTATCCCTGACCATCCGGCAGGCGGCGATGGGCGAACGGGATGACCACCGCGCCGGACATCCGCGCCAGGTGGTGGGTTGCCGTGATGGTGGCGGCCGGTACGCCGAAAAACGGCACGAACACGCTGTCCTTGCTGCGCATGTCCTGATCCGGCGCATACCACAGTGTGCCACCGCCGCGCAGGTATTTCACGGTGCCGCGGATATCGTCCTTGTCGAACATGGCCTCGGCGTAATGCAGTCGCGCGCGCAGCACCGCCCATTCGAACACGGTCGAATCCATTTTCCGGTACATGCCGGCGATGCGGATGCGTTGCGAGACCAGCCGCGCGCACAGTTCCAGATGCGAGAAGTGGCCACCGACCAGCAGTACACCCTTGCCTTGCGCACGCGCCGCCTCGAGGTGCTGCAGCCCATCGATGCGGGTCGGCATGCGCGCGATGCTGCGGTCGCTGCCCATCCAGCCCAGGGCGAATTCCACCAGCATCAGGCCGATGTCGCGCAGGTTGCGCTCGACCAGACTGGCTCTGGCCGCGGCATCGAGCTCGGGAAAGCACAGCGAGATATTGGTTTCGGCAATCTGCCGCCGCGCGGAGGGAATCCGTTGCACCAGCGCGCCAAGCCGGCGTCCCAGCCACAGCAGTGCCCGATAGCGCAAATGTGCGATCAGCCAGATCACGCCCACGCCCAGCCACGCCGGCCAATGACGCGGCGCCAGCAGTGAACGGGTGAAGGTAGGGCGGGGCATGCCGGGCATCATCGGTATTGTAGCGGGCTGCCTTCGTCCCGGCTTGCGCTGGCTGCTCTGGCTATACTCACGCGTCCTTCAGGCATGGATCGACTCTTGCGCTATCTCTACACCCTCGCGATGTTTCTGGTGACGCCATTGATGGTGGTGCGGCTGCTCATGCGCGGAGTGCGCTTGCGCCCTCTCCATCGGCGCTGGCCCGAGCGCTTCGGGTTCTTCGATGCACCGGGATTCATCGGCAGCCTGTGGGTGCATGCCGTATCGGTCGGCGAGGTGAACGCGGCCGAGCCGTTGATCAAGGCGTTGCGCCGGGATTACCCGAATGCACCGCTGGTGATCACGACGGTCACTGCAACGGGTACCGCGCGGGTGCACCAGCTTTTCGGCGACAGCGTGTTCCAGGTCTACCTGCCGTACGACTTGCCGTTCGCGGTGAACGGTTTCCTGCGCCGGGTACGGCCACGCCTGGCGCTGATCGTGGAAACCGAGATCTGGCCGAATCTTTATTTCGCCTGTTGCCGCAGCGGGATTCCGCTGATGATAGTCAATGCGCGGTTGTCCGAACGCTCGTTGCGCGGCTACCGGCCGATGCGTGGCGTGGTGCGCGCGGCCCTGCGTTGCGTGAGCATGATTGCCGCGCAGTCGCGCATCGACGTGGCGCGCTATCGGCTGCTGGGAGCCGACCCGCGGCAGATCGCGGTGACCGGCAACATGAAGTTCGACATGCCGATACCGTACGGTGCGGAGGCATCCGGCGCCGCCATGCGCGAACACTGGGGGCCGAAGCGGCCGGTGTGGATGGCGGCCAGCACGCATGAAGGCGAAGACGCCGTGGTATTACAGGCGCACCTGCAAATACTCAAGCAGTTGCCCGAAGCGCTGTTGCTGCTGGCCCCGCGTCATCCGGAGCGATTCCGGCTGGTCGAGCATGCGGTACGCAGCCAGGGCTTCAGCGTGGCCACGTACAGCGTCGACACCGTGCCGTCACCGCAGCATCAGGTGTTCGTGATCGATGCGATGGGACAACTCATGCCGTTTTTCGCCGCCGCCGATGTGGCGTTCGTGGGCGGCAGCCTGGTGCCGATCGGTGGCCACAATGTGCTGGAGCCGGCGGCACTGTCCACCCCGGTGCTGGTGGGGCCGCACACCTTCAATTTCGAGGAAATCACCCGCAGCCTGATCCAGCAGGGTGGCGCCGAGCGCGTGATGAGTCCCGAGCAGCTGGATCGGGACGTGTTGCAGTTGCTCAATGACCCGGGCAAACGCCAGCAGATGGGACTGGCCGCACAACAGCTGTTCGAGCGCGAGCGCGGCGCAGTGCAGCGGATCATGCGGATGATCGATACCTTGCTTCAGGAATAGCCTGCGTCGCGCAGCCGGCCCTTTCCGCGCGCGATGACCATCGGCTGCAGCCACTTACTGCAGCAGTGCGTTGATCGCCTCGATGTCCTTCAGGTCGGCGGTACCGGCAGCCTGCTTGAGCAGCAGCTTGTTGAGGACGAACTGGTGCCGGGTCTGCGAGTAATTGCTTTCCGACTGGGTCAGGGTCTGGATGGCCAGCAGCACTTCGGTGAAGGTCTGGGTGCCTACCTCGAATCCGGCCCTGGTAGCCTCCAGTGCTTTCTGGCCCGATTCCACAGAGGCCTTGCCGGACTGCACCTGGGATATGCCGGCGATCACCGAACGGTAGTAGTTGAGGGTGTTCTGTATCACCTGGCGACGCTGCAGTTCCATCGCGTCGGTCGCGGCATCGCGCTGATAGATCGATTGGCGCACACGCGACTGGGTGCCGCCGCCCTCGAACAGCGGTACGTTCAAGGTCAGGCCCATCGTGATCGAATGCGGTTTGTTCGGGAAGGAAAGGGGGCGTTGGAACCAGCCGGTGGTCTTGCTGTAGCTGACGCCTGCCGTGATGGTCGGCAAGTGGCCGGCACGAGCCGCGCTGATGTTGTGTTCGGCCGTTTCAACATTGTCCTTCTGGGCCAGCAGGTTCGGGTTGGTCTGCAAGGCCTGCTTGACCCAGGCATTCGGGTCGGCCGGTGTGGGCGGTTGCATGGGCAGATCGTCGCGCAGCTTCTTGAGATGGCCGATCGGCTTGCCGGTGATGACCTTCAGGGCCTCCTTGTCGTTCTCGAGCGTGTTTTGTGCCGTGATCGTCTGCGTCCTTGCGTTCTCGTAAAACGCCTTGGCTTGATAGACGTTGGTGATCGCGGCCAGGCCGACCTTGAACTGCTGACTGGCCTGATCGTATTGCCGCTTGAAGGCGTCTTCGTTGGCCTTGGCGTAGGTCAGCTGGTCTTCGTCGTTCAACACGCTGAAGTAGGCCTCGGTGACCCGGACCAACAGATTCTGCAACGCGGCCTGATAGATCTCGTCCTCTGCATTCGCGGCCGAATGGGCCGCCTTCAGATTGGCGAACTTGCTGAAGTCCAGCACGGTCTGGCTGATCTGGCCATCGATTTGTCGCGTGCGTGTGTGGCCTGTCTGGGTGGTGATCGTGATGAGCTGACCCGGGTTGTTCGGGTCCTGGACAACGGTGGTGCCGCCGCCGCTGCCTCCGTTGGTCTGGTCCAGTGAAAGGCCGGCCGAGACCTGCGGCAGCAGCAGGGCTCGCGCCTGGTTCACACCTTCGCCGGTGGCCAGCCGCGTGGCGTCGGCCTGCGACAGCACAGGATCGTTGGCGACGGCTTGACGGTAGGCGGAAAGCAGATCCTCGCCGTGGCTGGGTAGTGAAATGGCGGCCAATGCCAGCGCCAGGGTGAGCAGCTTCAAACGCATAGGATGTCTCGATGGGGATCGGTCGGGGCGTGGTCAAAAAACGAAGCGTTGCGGCGGTTCGGCATGGGTCAGATAGGGCAGGTCGGTCTCGAACAGGCTTTCTTCGCGGTAGTGACCCGACCCCTCAAGCGTCATCAGGCTGGCATGCTGCACTGGCGACAGGCCGCGCACGACCACCATCCGGCCGCCGGGCTTGAGCCAGCTCAGCCAGCGCGGCGGGATCTCGAACACCGCGCCGGTCACTACCACGGCATCGAACAATCCATCGGGTTGCCACGCATTGACCGCGTCGCCGGTGACCAGGCTGGTGTTGGCGATGCCGGCGTCCTGCAGGCGCCGTGCAGCCGCCGCCGTGAAATCCGCATGGATGTCCACGCTTGTCACGTGTGCCGACAGCCCGGCCAGACAAGCGGTCAGGAACCCCGAGCCGGTACCGATTTCCAGCACCCGGTCGGTTGGCTGCAATTGCAGTGCCTGCAGCACGCGAGCTTCCAGCACCGGCTTCATCATGACTTCGCCGTGGCCCAGCGGAAGACACAGATCGGCAAACGCGAGTTGTCGATGCGCGGGCGCGACAAAGTCCTCGCGATGAACACGACTGATGACATCCAGTACCCGGCCGTCCAGGACCTCCCATGGGCGTACCTGGTTTTCCACCATGTTCAGTCGTGCCTGCTCGAAGTTCATAGCCATCTTGTTCATGTCCTGTGTGGATAGAAAAAGGTCAGTCAAGTGCGCAAGTTTATCCCCACGGCGACAAGCCTGCCGCTTGTGCAGCATGTCACGAAGTGCCGGAAGTCATCGCGAGCTGTTGACGGGCGTCACCTGGCGCATCGAGTGCGGCTTCTTTGAGGCGCCTGCAACGTTGATCGGGCTGTTCTGGAAAATAATTGAACCGGCACGTATACTAAACTTTGAATTTTCCATTGTGAAGGTGCGGGCATGACAATCGGCACGCAAACCAAATCCCAGGGGCCCGGCCGCCCGAAGGACATGGAGAAACGCGCGGCGATTCTGGCGGCCGCGAAGGGACTGTTCATCCGCAATGCCTTTGCCGGCACCAGCATGGATGCGATTGCGACCGATGCAGGGGTATCCAAGCTCACCGTCTACAGCCATTTTGGCGACAAGGACAACCTGTTCCGCGAAGTGATCCGCGCACGCATCCACGACCTGTTGCCGGAGAGTCTCTACGCCTACGACCCACACGTCGATATTGGCGTGACCTTGCTCGGTATCGCGCAGGCACACATGCGCATGGATTGCGAAGCGGACAATGTCGGCACCATTCGCGCCATCCTCAGCGACTGCCGACAGGGCAACCCCCGTTACGGCAAGCTGCTGTGGGAAGAAGGGCCGGCGCGTACGCATCACCTGATGGAACGGTTGTTGCAGCAGGCGGTTGACGATGGCGCACTGGAGATTCCCGTCGTGAAGACGGCGAGCGTGCAGTTCTTCTCGTTGATCAAGGGCGACCTGCTGCTGCGGCGGCTGTTCGCCTGCGATGAATGTCCCGTGGCCGCCGCGGTGGAAATCGAGGAAATGGCGCATACCGGCGTGGACACATTCCTGCGCGCCTACCGGCCGCGCTGACTGCCTGCTCGCGATCGATCTCCATCGCAATGCATGCCTGATTCCTGCAGGCAGCATTGCGCATGGTCAAGGGGAAATCAGATATTTTCCTGCTCGTAGCGCTGGACGCCAGCCAGAATCTCGGCCTTCGCTTCATCCGCGCCGACCCAGCCGTCCAGCTTCACCCACTTGCCTTTCTCCAGATCCTTGTAGTGCTCGAAGAAGTGGCCGATGCGCTCCAGCCAGTGCGGCGAAACGCCTTTGATGTCGGTGATGTGCGCGTAGCCCGGGAAGATCTTCGGTGCCGGTATCACCAGCAGCTTCTCGTCGCTGCCAGCCTCGTCGGTCATCTTCAGCATGCCGACCGGCAGGCAGCGGATTACCGAGCCGGGGATCAGCGGCAGCGGCAGGATCACCAGCGCATCCAGCGGATCGCCATCGCCGCCCAGCGTGCCGGGCACATAGCCGTAGTTGCACGGGTAGCGCATCGGCGTGGACAGGATGCGGTCGACAAAGATCGCGCCACTGGACTTTTCCACCTCGTACTTGACCGGCTCGGCATCCTTGGGGATTTCGATGATCACGTTGATTTCGTTCGGCACATCGCTGCCGGCGCAGACGAGCTGCAGACTCATGGAAGGTCCTTGCACTGATCGAGAGAGGGCCGCCAAGGATACGCCAAATGCTGCTGCGTCGCAGCAATGGCGCGGAAATCATGGCTGCCGGCCCACCGAGACCACGCGCAGGGCCTGGCCTATTTCAACTGGTCCCACAGGAAGTCGTAGGCCAGTGCATGCATCAGCGCTGCCTGCCGGTTGTCCGCGCCGGCACCGTGGCCGCCCTCCAGGTTCTCGTAGAACCAGACGTTCTTGTGACCCATCGCCTGCATCTTCGCCGCCATCTTGCGGGCCTGCGCCGGGCCGACACGATCGTCGCTGGTGGTGGTGTAGAACAGCACCGGCGGGTAGTGTCCGTCCCTGCCGACGTTCCGGTAAGGCGAGAACGTCTTGATGAAGTTCCAGTCCGCGGTATCCGGATTGCCGTATTCGGCGATCCACGAGGCACCGGCGGAAAGATGGGTGTAGCGCTTCATGTCCAGCAGCGGCACCTCGCAGGAGATCGCGCCGAACAGCTGCGGATAGGTCGTCAGCATGTTGCCCACCAGCAGGCCGCCATTGCTGCCGCCTTCGGCGCCCAGGTGCTTCGGCGAGGTCACGCCACGCCTGATCAGATCCTTCGCCACCGCGGCAAAGTCCTCATAGGCCCGTGGCCGGTTCGCCTTCAGCGCTGCCTGGTGCCAGCGCGGGCCGTATTCGCCGCCACCGCGGATATTGGCGATCACGAACACGCCGCCGCGCTGCAGCCAGGCGCGGCCGATGCTGCCGCTGTAATGGGGCAGCAACGAGACCTCGAAACCACCGTAGCCGTACAACAGGGTGCGGTTGGAGCCGTCGGGCTTGATCCCCTTCGGCGCGATCTCGAAGTAAGGCACGCGGGTGCCGTCCTTCGACCTGACAAAGTGCTGGCTGACGACGAAGCCGGAGGCATCGAAGAACGCCGGCTCCTGCTTGATCGTTTCGGCCGGCACGCTGCCCAGCACACCGCGCTCCAGCGACGACGGGGTGAGGAAACCGGTCACGTCGAGCCAGTATTCGTCGCTGTGGTCGGGGTCGGTGTCGACCACGCTGATCGTGCTCATCGCCGACGCGCCGGACATCGCCGTGCGCGTCCAGGTGTCGGTGGTGGCGGTCCCTTCCGGTGGCGTGAGCAGTTCCAGCCGGCTCTTGACGTCGTCCAGTACGTCCAGGATCAAGTGATGCCGGGTCCAGTTGTACGAGGCCAGCGAGGTATGCGCATCCGGCTCGAACAACACGCTGAAGTGACGCTGGCCGGCCATGAAATCGTCGTACTTCATCGCCAGCAACGCACCGGAGGGATAGCTGGTGCCGCCGACGGTCCAGGCCGAGCGGGTCTGCACCAGCAGCCACTCGCGATGGGCATCGGTGATGGCGTCCGTCGGCACCTCGACCCGCGTGAGTTTTTCGCCGTTGCGCTGATACAGCTCGCTGTGGAAGAAGTCCTTCGCGACCGTGACGAAGTCACGCTCGAAGCCGGGTGTGCGGTCGTGCATGGCACCGACAGCGAGATCGCTGGGTTTGCCGGCATAGACCGTGGTTGCCGCGGATAGCGGCGTACCGCGCTTCCATTCCTTGACGATGCGCGGGTAGCTCGATTCGGTCATCGTGCCGGGGCCGAAGTCGGTACCGACATAGATCGTGTTGTCGTCGATCCAGCTGGCGTCGGTCTTTGCCACCGGCAAATCGAAACCACCCTTGACGAAGGATCTGTCCGGGATATCGAACTCGCGGACGTTCACGGCATCGCCGCCGTCCGGCGACAGCGAGATCAGGCAGCGATCGTACTTCGGCTTCAGGCATTGGACACCCTTGAACACCCAGCGCCTGCCTTCGGCCTTGTTCAGCGCGTCGAGGTCGAGCAGTACATCCCACTGCGGATCGGCCCTGCGGTACTCGGCCAGCGTGGTGCGGCGCCAGATGCCGCGCGGGTGCGCCTTGTCGCGCCAGAAGTTGTAGAGGTAATCGCCCATCCGGCTGACCTCGGGGATGCGCGCATCGGAGTCGAGCACCTCGAGGATGCTGTCGCGGGTTTTCGTGAACTCGGCGTTGTCGAGGAATCGTCTGGCCGTCACGGCATTTTCGGCCTTGACCCAGGCCATGGAGCGGGTGCCGTGAATGTCCTCCAGCCACCGGGAGGGATCCTCGCCGGTGCGGCTGTCTGCGGGGGGATTGGCGGGTTTGCTGTCGTGGGCACTGACGTGATCCATGCCCGCCAGTGTGAGGCCAAGTGCCAGCATCAGCCAGAGCGGTTTCATGAGGTGTCCCCTGAGCAAGTGGGCGGCGGTTCGAGCGTAACCGTCTGGAGACATGACCGCCTGTGGCTAAAGTCAGGCCCGAAAGAACAAAGCCCCGCACGATGCGGGGCTTTGTTGAAGTTCGCTGCGGCGTGGCTTCGCTGCTTGATCGTCCAGGGACGCGACTGCAGAAGATCGGGCTTTGTTGTGGTTCACGGCAGAGTGGCGTCCCTCACCCCGTCCCCCTCTCCCACTTTGCGGGAGAGGGGCGAAGGTGCCGTGCGGGAGTCGCTTCGATTTACAGCAGCGGAATCAGCAGCAGCGCAACGATATTGATGATTTTGATTAGCGGGTTGATCGCCGGTCCGGCAGTGTCCTTGTACGGATCGCCCACGGTGTCGCCGGTGACTGCGGCCTTGTGCGCCTCGGAGCCTTTGCCGCCATGATGGCCGTCCTCGATGTATTTCTTGGCGTTGTCCCATGCGCCGCCGCCGGTGGTCATCGAGATCGCCACGAACAGGCCGGTGACGATGGTGCCGATCAGCACGCCGCCCAATGCTTTCGGTCCCAGCAGCAGGCCGACCACGATCGGCACTGCGACGGGCAGCAGCGACGGCAGGATCATCTCGCGGATCGCCGACTTGGTCAGCATGTCCACGGCGCGCGAGTATTCCGGCTTGGCGGTGCCCAGCATGATGCCGGGGATTTCGCGGAACTGGCGGCGCACCTCGACCACCACGGCACCCGCCGCGCGGCCGACCGCCTCCATCGCCATCGCACCGAACAGGTAGGGGATCAGACCGCCGATCAGCAGCCCGATGATCACCATGTGATCGGACAGATCGAAGGTGGTGCTGACGTACGCGACACCGGCCTTCGCCGCCTTGGCCCCCAGTTCGACATCGAGGTTGTGCGTGTAATCGGCGAACAGCACCAGTGCGGCCAGTGCGGCCGAGCCGATCGCGTAGCCCTTGGTCACCGCCTTGGTGGTGTTGCCGACGGCGTCGAGCGGATCGGTGATGCCGCGGACTTCCGGCGGCAGGTCGGCCATCTCGGCGATGCCGCCGGCGTTGTCGGTGATCGGGCCGTAGGCATCCAGCGCCACGATCATGCCGGCCATCGACAGCATCGCGGTGGCGGCGATCGCGATGCCGTACAGGCCACCCAGGCTATAGGCGGCCAGGATTGCTGCGCAGATCACGATCACCGGCATCGCGGTGGATTTCATCGAGACACCCAGGCCGGCGATGATGTTGGTGCCGTGGCCGGTGGTCGAGGCTGCAGCGATGTGCTGCACCGGCTTGAACTGCGTGCCGGTGTAGTACTCGGTGATCCACACGATCGCCCCGGTCAGGGCCAGGCCGATCAACGAGCAGCCCCACAGATTCATTGCGCCATGGCTGAAGCCGGGCATCAGCTGGGCGGTGATCGGGTAGAACGCGGCGGCGGCCAGCACCGCCGAAACGATCACGCCCTTGTACAGCGCACCCATGATCGAACCGCCTTCCTTCACCTTGACGAACAGCGTGCCGATGATCGAGGCGATGATGGATATCCCGCCAAGCAGCAGCGGGTACAGCACGGCGTTGGTACCCGCGCCGGAAAGCGTCAGGCCGCCCAGCAGCATGGTGGCGATCACCGTCACCGCGTAGGTCTCGAACAGGTCGGCCGCCATGCCCGCGCAGTCGCCCACGTTGTCGCCCACGTTGTCCGCGATCACGGCCGGATTGCGCGGGTCGTCCTCGGGAATGCCGGCTTCGACCTTGCCGACCAGATCGGCGCCGACGTCGGCGCCCTTGGTGAAGATGCCGCCGCCCAACCGCGCGAAGATCGAGATCAACGAGCTGCCGAAGGCCAGGCCGACCAGCGCATGCAGCGCCGGTTCGCCGGTGATGCCCATCTGTCCAAGAACCTTGTAGTAGCCGGCAACCCCGAGCAGCGCCAGACCGACCACCAGCATGCCGGTGATCGCGCCGCCGCGGAACGCCACGTCCATGGCGGGACTCAAGCCACGGCGCGCGGCTTCGGCGGTGCGCACGTTGGCACGCACCGAGACGTTCATGCCGATGTAACCGGTGGCTCCGGAAAGCACCGCACCGAGCAGGAAGCCGATCGCGGTCGGCCATTTGAGAAACACGCCGATCAGCACGAACAGCCCAGCACCGACCATGGCGATGGTGGTGTACTGACGGTTGAGGTAAGCACGGGCGCCTTCCTGGATGGCTGCCGCAATTTCCTGCATTCGTGCATTGCCCGGCGACTGCGCCAGGATCCAGCGCGCCGAAAACGCACCGTACAAGATCGCCACCACCGCACATGCCAGAACGATCCACCAGCCATACTGCTGCAGCATCGGAGCCTCCCATGAGTTGTCACCCTGACCCCCGGGGCTGTCGACAGACATGCCGGGGATGACCGCCCAGGACGGGCGGTCCCGTGGAGTATAGACAGACGTTGCGGCACACGCTGTTGTGCGGCGCAATGTCGCACAAGTGCGGGTCACGAGAGTGCAACGAAAAGGCCATGCACGGATGCATGGCCTGTGGTCGTCGGCGATGGCGCCGGTTCAGTGCGACAGCCGGCTCAATGCGTCGCTATATCCAGGATGATACCGGTGGCGACAGCGACCAGCAGATAGTCATCGTTGTCGCCACGTACCCAGCGATAACCGCGCGGTGGCGGGCGCAGGCGGTAATGCCTGTAGTCACGAACCACATAGTCCGGACCGTCATAGCGATGACCGCGTTCCCAGTGACGATGCGCATAATGGCGCCGGCCACCATCCCGATCACCGTAACCGCGATCGTGATCGTAACCGCGACCGTCATAGCGGCCCCGATCATGGCGACCCCGGTCATGCCCTTCGCCGTGGTCCCGGTCGTGCCCCCGGTCATGGCCATGATGGTCATGGTCGTCGTGGTCTCGTGGGCTGGGGGCGGCCAGCGCCAGACTGGCGCTGGCGAGCAAGCAGGTGGCGAACAAAAGGCGGTGGATGATTTTCATCAAGGCGTCCTCCGATGGTGTGACGGCTGCTGCATTGCAGTCGTCACCCAGGCAGTTTCATCGTAAGAACCTGTGCCTGAACGCAAGGGCGCGTCCAGGCGGTTCGCTTCAGCGCCGACTCAGTCTCAGGTACGGCACCGGCTGGCGCACGTACCTTGCGCGCTCAGCGTAACGCGGTGAAGTCAGCCAGCTTCCTCGCCACGCCGACATTCCTGAGTTGCACGTAGCGCGGCAGGCCATCCTTGCCGTACGGCAGCGGTGCTTCGCCGCGGATCAGCGGTACAAGATAGCGGCGGGCGGCAGCGGTGATACCGAAACCGTCGCGACTGATGAAGCTTTTCGGCATCTTCTTTTCGCGATTGGCGATCTTCGCCAGCGCTGCCGGTTCGATCTTCCAGCGATACGGGGCGTCGCCGCTGCGCACGATCACCGGCATCACGGCGTTCATGCCGGCCAGCGCATAGTCGACCGCGGCCTTGCCGACCGCAAAGGCCTGCTCGGCATCCACCGCGGAGGCGGCATGACGGGCGGAACGCTGCAGGTAATCGGGCACCGCCCAGTGGTATTTGTAGCCGAGTTTCTCTTGCACCAGCGCGGCCAGCACCGGCGCCACGCCGCCGAGCTGGGCGTGCCCGAATGCATCGCGCGTACCCGCTTCGGCGAGGAACTGGCCGGCGGCGTTGCGCACGCCCTCGGAGGCGACCACGGTGCACCAGCCGACGCGTTCGACCGTGGCTTTCACCTTGGCCAGGAATGCCGCTTCGTCGAACGGGTTCTCGGGGAACAGGATGATGTGCGGCGCCGCATCCGCGCCTTCGCCGGCGAGGCCGGCGGCGGCGGCGATCCAGCCCGCATGGCGGCCCATCACTTCGAGGATGAATACCTTGGTCGAGGTTTCGGCCATCGAGGCCACGTCGAGGCTCGCTTCCAGCGTGGAGATCGCGGTGTACTTGGCGACCGAACCGAAGCCGGGGCAGCAGTCGGTCACTGCCAGGTCGTTGTCCACCGTCTTCGGGACGCCGATGCAGCGGATGTCGTAACCCAGGGTCTTGCCGATCTGCGAAATCTTCAGTGCGGTGTCGGCCGAGTCGTTGCCGCCGTTGTAGAGAAACCAGCGGATGTCGTGCGCACGGAACACGTCGATCAGCCGTTCGTACTCGGCGCGGTTCGCCTCCAGCGACTTCAACTTGTAACGGCAGGAGCCGAACGCACCGCCGGGGGTATGGCGCAGCGCGGTGATCGCGGCCTTCGATTCCTTTGTGGTGTCGATAAGGTCTTCGCGCAGCGCGCCGAGGATGCCGTTGCGGGCAGCGTAAGCCTTTACGCCGCGGGCACGCGCGGCTTCGATGACGCCGGCGGCGGTGGCATTGATCACCGCGGTCACGCCGCCGGACTGGGCGTACAGCAGGTTGCCGGTGATGGCGGGCAGGGGGCGGGTTGGGCTCATGGCATCCTCGATGGGCAGCGGTGGTGTAGTGATGGTCAGTGGCAAATCTTTCAGCAACAGGTACTTGGCGGCAAGTGGCGAACGAATCTGTTTGACGGCACCCGGTGCAGACGCTAATTTGGCCACTCATTCTGGGAATCTGTCGGGCAGCTGCAGTGTGTGGCCACCCCGCCAAACGTGTGGAGCATTATGCGACTTGTCCTACTAGGTGCGCCCGGCTCGGGCAAAGGGACGCAGGCGGCCCGTCTCAAGACGGCATTGGGCGTGCCGCATATCTCGACTGGCGACATGCTCCGTGCCGCCGTCGCGGCAGGTACGCCGATGGGGCTGAAGGCCAAGGCGGTGATGGATGCCGGCCAACTGGTTTCCGACGACATCCTGCTCGGCATGCTGGAAGATCGTCTTGCGCAGGATGACGCCAAGGCCGGTTTCATCCTGGATGGCTACCCGCGCAACCTTGCCCAGGCCGACGCGCTCGATCACCTGCTGGCCCGGATCGGCCAGCCGCTGGATGCGGTCGTCAAGCTCAAGGTGCCCAGCGAAGTGATCGTGGGCCGCTGCGAAATCCGCTTCAAGGCGGAGGCCCGGGCTGACGACAATCCGGACACCGTGCGCAAACGGCTGGACATCTATGCCGAACAGACCGCGCCGGTGGCGGATTTCTACGCCAGGCGGGGTAAGCTGCAGGTCGTCGACGGCGTCGGCGAGCTCGACGAGATCACGGCGCGGGTCAAGCGCGCGCTGCACGCCGAATCGGCCACCGCCGGCAACTGAGCGGCACGGCTCGCTGCCATGTCATGTATGGCGGCATCATGCGATGCCGCACGGCGCCACGCTTTCACGCAACGGGTTATCCATGCGCCTGCATATCCTCGGTATCTGCGGCACCTTCATGGGCGGCGTCGCCGCGCTGGCACGCGAGCTCGGGCTGAGCGTCGAGGGTTCCGACGCGAACGTCTACCCGCCGATGAGCGATCAGCTGCAGGCGCTGGGTATCGGGCTGATGCAAGGTTATGCGGCGGAACACCTGCAGCCGGCGCCGGATCTGGTGGTGGTCGGCAACGCGATGACCCGTGGCAATCCGGCGGTGGAGTACATGCTGGATCAGCGTCTGCGCTACATCTCGGGCCCGCAGTGGCTGGGCGAAACCGTGCTGGCGCAGCGTGAGGTGCTGGCGGTGGCGGGCACGCACGGCAAGACCACCACGGCCAGTTTGCTGGCGCATCTGCTGGAAAGCATCGGGCTCGCGCCGGGGTTCCTGATCGGCGGGGTGCCGGGGAATTTTGGCGTGTCGGCACGGCTGGGGGGAGTGCGGCTGCACGGCGCTCAGAGTCCCCCTTCCGGCGCTGTGCGCCTCCTTCCCCCGCGGGCGGGGGACGTCAGGGTGGAGCAGCCGTTGGCGGCGCCGTTTGTCATTGAAGCGGACGAATACGACACTGCGTTCTTCGACAAGCGCTCGAAGTTCGTGCATTACCACCCGCGCATCGCCATCCTGAACAATCTCGAGTACGACCATGCCGACATCTTCCCGGATGTGGCGGCGATCCAGCGCCAGTTCCATCACCTCGTGCGCACGGTGCCGGGCAATGGACGGCTGATCGTCAATGCCGACGATCGCCACCTCGCCGAGGTGCTGGCGATGGGCTGCTGGACGCCGGTGGAAACTTTCGGCATCGGTTGCGGCGATTGGCAGGCAAGCCTGGTCGAGGCGGACGGCTCGGTCTTCGTCGTGCATCGCCGAGGCGAGCGGATCGGCGAGGTGCGCTGGCCGCTGCTGGGCAGGCACAGCGTGATGAATGCGCTCGCCGCGCTCGCCGCCGCGACGGCGGCAGGCGCCGATCCA
>Ga0307377_10001304_pt1 | contig 32233 bp, 29 predicted proteins | sample TR3MG_FD_202535 | JGI IMG/M metagenome (GOLD analysis project Ga0307377, IMG submission 202535) | Soil microbial communities from Risofladan, Vaasa, Finland - TR-3 | ecosystem: Environmental > Terrestrial > Soil > Coastal area > Acid sulfate soil | place: Finland: Risofladan, Vaasa | collected... | reverse complement strand
GCTATAGCTTCAGCGGGATGTTCGCAGGGGAGGACATCGACCCGGACACGGGGCTGACCTACCAATGGAACCGCTGGAGGAGCGAAGACGGGTCACGGTTCATCTCCGAGGACCCTATCCAGGACGGAACGAACTACTACGCCTACGCAGCCAACTCGCCCCTTAACTATATAGACCCCTTCGGGCTTAATTACGGCAACGGCGATGGAGATCCGGTCTCCGGCGGCAACATGGGATACGAGGGGCCGAATAATCCGAATCCCGGAAGTCATGGGTATTATGACAAGGACAAGGTTCTTCATAAGGGCGGTGTGGATATAAGTCCAAGGCCCACTAGTGTGTATTCAGAACCGGTATTAGGCCCTCATGATATAGCATGGGAGTGCCCGATTCTTGGTTGGACACAACCAAAAGACAAATCTGCGGGCGCGCAAAGCGTAGCAACGGCAAGTGCAGGCGGGAGTGCCTATGGTACGCCAATTTCTCAGCCGTCGCCTGCACCGCATGAGCACAGAGGTGGTAATGGAACGGCTGGGAGTGCATCGCCTTTGGGGCCGTATATGGGACCCGACGCAGACTTCATGGCTATTGAAGATGCCCAAATAGCGAGCGCAGCGGCGGCTAGCGGCTTGACAACTAACGGGCAGAAAGCGCTTAGTCTTCTGGAGGGAAGTGGGATAGTCGCCCTGTCGGCCATCGCGGCAGTGGAGACGGCACCGGCTGAGGTGGCGAGCACAGCGGGGGTATCGGCATTTAGGAGCGCACTATTCGCTGTTAGAACGGCTGGGCCGGTGGCGGTTTCAGCGGTGGCGGCTGGGGTAACGAAGGTAGCGAATATTGCTTCGGATTTATATGCAAAAGCAGGTGTTTTAGTAACAAATGTAGAAAATGCAAAAGGTGGATTTGGAGAATTCGTAAACTACGCTATTGGTTTTGGGAAACAAGTTGTAGCTGATGCAACGCATGCACCAGGATATAAACTACCAGCTACAGGGAATGTGAATAAATTTCTTCAAGCAGGCGGGATTATGGCTGCTAGTTTTGCAAAGCTTTTCAATAACTTATTCAAATAACGGAGTAGCAATATGTGGATAAAAATGAGCCAGATTCAAAAGGAACAGATGCTTGACGAGTTAATTACTCGATATGGTAAAACACAGAGGTCGTATTTTTGGGGCGGAAGCATAATAATGTTTGGCTTGTCGGTTGTGCTTACTATGGTGTTTTTTTTCCCAACAAAAATATCATTGAATGTTCAAATTCCTAGTATCATTGAAGCCATTATTGAGGTTCTTGGTATTTTTTCAATCTTTGAACTAATAATCCTTGTTCTAATTCTAATCGATAATTATAAATTCTATAAAATGAGCCGTGAGGGGAAAAGATCCTATTTTTATGATGACATCAAAAAAAAGGCGAATAAAATATGCCCTCATTGTGGTCTGATATTTGATTCCTCTGTAATGTCGTGCAGCAACTGTGGTAATGACCTAGAAATGTCATATGACTATATGTGGGTAGATGCAGATGTTCATGAAAGTTAACCCGCCCCAGGTTTGCGGCGGCGGGGTGTGTGGACTTGAGGATCTGTTGCGAGGCGGAGGATATCAAGGGAACTCCGCGAGGGACAGTCACCGATTGAATCAAGCCCAAGAGCCGGGGGCGTATTGGAGTTGTCGCTTTGCACATTGAACTGACACTTTGTCGCATGCATTCCTGACACGCACAATCCCCTGACTTTTAGCCGAAGGCTTGGCGTCAGCAGGAAAGTGTAAACCAAACTCCGTGAGGGACAGTGTTCCCCGCCCGCCTCTCTTTCCACTCCTTGCCATCCGGACCTTCCACATCTCGCCAATTGCCTTTTCCAATCGGCGCCCAATGAACATGCCGGACGTCGCCGCCCGGCATGTTGCATAGCCTGAATACGGGATCACACCTCGTCGGAGACGACGTCGGCGCCATCGATGATAGTGCGCGCCTGAGCCGCGCCCTCGAACAGCGTGCGGAGGCAGACGCGATTGATCTGGCGCGGGATACCGAGCGAGCGCTTGTGGATTTCCGCCTTGGCGTTATCGGAAAATACGGGTGACGGCCTGCCTGCGCGAGTGACAGCGTGATCGATGTATTCGCAGGTATCCTTGAGCGAAAGCCCCGAGAACTCCACCCAGTGCCGGATTCTCTGATGGACCGAGGCGAGGCGCGAGTAGCGCAGGGTTTCCTTGAGTTCGGGCTGTCCGCAAAGGATGAACGTGATCTTGGATTTCGAATCCGAGTTGAAGTTGACGAGGTTCTTGACGGAGAGGAGTGCCGACTCCTTCATGTCCTGCGCGTCATCGATGACGACGACGGGCTTACGGGGCTGCTCGGCGACCGTCTTGAAATACAGGGCCCGTGCCTTCGCGTAATTGAAGGGCGGCTCCACGAGAAGTGCGAGCAGGATCGATTTGACCAAGTCGGCGGCGGAAAGCCCGAGGCCGCGCAGGTAGATCGGGGAGAAGCGATTGGGATCGAGGGCGGCGATGAAGGAGCGGAGCGCGACGGACTTGCCCGAACCGATGGGGCCCGAGACGAGGAGGATATCCTCGGACTCGACGCCGAGCGCGAGCATGGCGACGGCGTTGGCGAGCGACGGGGAGGCGAAGGCCTCGGTGGTCTCGAAATCCTTGTCGAAGGGCATGCGAACGAAGCCGTAGAAGTTCATGACAGGATGGGCTGGTATGGTGGTCATGGGGCATCCTTATGGGAGAGCTTTGAGTAGGAGACGGGCGAAGGATTCTCGGTGAGCGATTTGAGATGCTGCTCACGGAGGGCCTGGAAATAGGCCTGCGCATGCGAGCTGACCTCGCGGCCAGGAGCCTTCGATTCCTCGGGAAGAACTGCGGCGGTCTTCTGGACGAGCTTGGAGACGGACGTAGTTTCGACGCAGGCCCCGGCCTTGAATATGAAGACCTTAGCCAAGTCGAAGGGATCGTACCGTGCTTCCACGACGGAACCGTGGGGCGCCGCGGTGACCGGATACTCGTTCGACTCGAGCTTGATCTTGCCGTACTTGGTGACGGTGCGGGTCACCCGCATGAGGAAAAGGGCTTCAAACCACGCGATATCGGCGACGCGGCGAATCTCGGAATGGAGGGCGCCCGCGAAGCGCGTGTCGGGAGCCTGTCCGGTTTGCGAATGAATGCGGACGTTGTACTCAAGGTCGACCCAGGCTGAGAAGGCCGAGTTGAGCTCTTCGAGGGTCTGGAAGCCGGCGCGCTGGGCTTCGCCCTGGAAGTCGTTCTTGATGATCTTGTTGACGGCTTCGACCTTGCCCTTGCAGTAGGCCTGGTAGGGCTTGTGGTGGAGCTTGGCGGTGCCGAGCTGGGCGAGGATCCAGGCGAACTGCTTGGCGATGTAAACAGATCCGTTGTCCAGGTAGACCTTGAGCGGTATGCCCCAGCGCAAGACCAGGCGCTTGAAGGTGTCCTCCATGCGGGGGAGCTTCTCGTCGAAGTAATAACGGCCTGAGAGTATTTTCCGGGAGTAGTCGTCGACCCAGACGAAGAGGTAGGTCTTCCTCTTGCCGTCCTTGGTATCGAGCCAGATACCGTCGCGGGCATCGCCTTGGACAAGGTCGAGGGGCCGTGCGGCCTGGAAGCGGTGGAAGGACATTCGCCCGGCTTCACAGAGGAGCGCATACCGCGTCTTCTGTGACAGGCCATGCTCGAGGAGGAAGCGGTAGATCGATCGGTCGGATACCACGTCGACGCGCCCTGCGAATCGTGGATCGACGGCGAGGAGCTTCCTGATCGTGGGGACGGTGCGGGTGGGCCGTTCCTTGACGAGGGCGAGGACTGCGTCGGCGAGTTCCTTGTCGTGGACTCGTGGAGAGGGTTCGCGGACGGTCGGCGTGAGAAAGGCCTGCGCCCCGCCCTGCCTGAAGCGGGCGATGTAGTTGCGGATCGTGCGATCCGATACGCCGTGGCGGGCACGGTACTCGCCGCGGAGCACCGTGCGTTCCTTCAGGGACAGGGATTCATCGGCGAGGGACTCGACGAGTTCGAGGATGGTGGCGCTTTTCTCGAAACGGTCGTCCGAAAGGCCCTGCCAGTCGGTTTCATGCATGCATCTGACCTCCTGTGGTCGGGATGCTGCGTTGTACTACGGCGATTCGGGGATCGGAATGCACGACCGATTGAAATGTCGAAAGGATTCGAAGCCCGGTCCGAGCCAGAGAAGCGGTCCGAGAGAGGCGACAACCAGGGAGCCTGAAAGCTCCTGTGCGGCCTTGAGAAACCGGCGCCAGAAGAGGCAGAGAATCGCGAAGGGATTCGTGCCGGGAGGAAAGACTGGACCCTCGGACGGACCAGGCAGGGAAGCGAGCAGTTCGGCGAGGATCGGGAGCCTGGCGTCTACGGCGGCGCGGAGGCTGCGGATGTGCTTCAAAGCCGTTCGCGGGTCGACACAGCCCAGTGCCTCGCAGGCCGCGTCGGTGAATCCGGGATACCGGTCACGCCCCTCTTCGAGGAGCTTCACGAGCGCCGCGCTCGAAAAGAGACTCCGCCAGATCAGATGCTCCGGCAAGATCCGTTTGGTGTAGGGCCGTCCCGTCCCGCGCGATGAGCGGCAGTGAATCGTCGCGACGCGTATACGCCGCCGCTCGTGGTCACTTCCGGTGGACCAGCGTTGCGGGTAGGAGTGAAACTCAAGCTCGTGATATTCCCCGCAGAGCGGGCAGCACCACCGGGCCACGGCGATTCTGATAAGGGCGATGAGGTCTTGAAGTGCTTTGACCGGAAGGGTACGCTACCTTGGCTAGTTTTGTGGCGTGGGCGTTCGAAACCCGGCAAAGGCATCCGGACGCCTACGCTCTTTTCTCAGCCGCGCCGAAGCCACGACCGGAGGCGGGGAAACTCCCCTGGCGGATGATGGTAGGCTATTCAGGCAAGTTGGGGAAGAAAGTGGAAAGAGTCATAGGCGAGGAACAATGTAGGTAGGGGGACGACATGGGGTACCGACTGGTGACGACGGATCAATTGGGGCTCATCTGGGTCCAGCGCCTACTCGGCCAATCGAACAGGGTGATCGCCCAGCGGCTCGGGCTCGACCGCGGAACGGTCAACGCCTACGCCGAAAAGATGGAGGCGCTCGCCATCCCGGCGGACGCTCCGTTGGGCGAGGTGCTTGCGCGGCTCGCCGGGCTCTCGGGCACTGCGAAGGAGAAGCCTGCCAGGGCCGTCCTCGAACCCTGGGAAGAGGAAATCAAGGGCCTTCTCGCCGGGGACCGGGAGAAGGGCGCGGCGCCCATGAAGGTCAAGACGGCGTGGATCGTGGTCCTCGAGCGCCACGACCTTGGCGCCACGTCGAGCTACGAGAGCTTCAAGCGCTTCGTCCGCGACCGCGGCCTGTGCCGGGGGCTTCCCAAACCGACCGTCCGGATCGAAGTCGAGCCGGGGGCGGAGGTCCAGGTCGATTACGCGAAGATGGAGAGTTGGGCTGTCGGGGGAAAGGCCCGGACGGTCTACGCCTTCATCGGGACGCTCTCGTTCTCGCGCCTGCCCTTTGTGCTCTTCGGGACGAGCCAGGATCAGGTCTCCTTCGCGAAGGCCATCGTCGCGATGCTGGCCTACTATGGCGGCTCGCCGGCTCTGCTCAATCTGGACAACCTCAAGGCCGGCGTCATCGCCGCCGACATCTACGATCCCGCGCTCAATCGGACTTTCGCCGAGCTCTGCGACCACTACGGCATCATTCCCGATCCTGCGCGGCCCGCCTCGCCCAAGGACAAGGGCAAGGTCGAGCGCATCGTCCAGGTAGTCCGCGAACTCTGGAAACGGCTCACCGCGCTCCACCCCGCCGCGACACTCGATGAGCTCAATGAGCTCGCACTCGCCTGGGCTCGCGAGGAATACGGCCGAAGGGCCCATGGCACCACCGGCGTCGCGCCCATAGTCGCCTTCGAAGAAACGGAACGGCCCCGCCTCCGTCCCCTTCCCACCGAGCCCTTCGTGCCGGCGGCTTGGACCGTCGCCAAGGTCCATAGCGAGCTTCGCTCGCTGCCGACCAGTTCATCCAGGTCGGGAAGCGTCTGTACGGCCTCCCTGCCAGGCTGATCGGCAAACAGGTCGCGGTCCGCTCGACCGACAGCGTCGTCGAGATCTACTTCGAGCACCGGCTCGAGCGGAGCTATCCGGCAATCGGAAAGGGACGCTGTTACCTGCCTGAGGATTTCCCGGACCACGGTCAGCCCTTCGTGCCCGGAGCCTACGCCTCCAGCCTCATCGTCAAGGCGGGCGGCCTCGGCCCGCAAGCCGCGACCTACATAAGGCTCATCCTCGAGGACGGCGGCAATCTCGCCATCCGCCGCGCCCAGGCTTGCCTGACCCTGCTCATGGACAGGAGGGACAGCTCGGGATTCTCCCACATCGTCGGGCATGCAATCGCCCATCGCGTCTTCTCGCCGGCCAGGCTCAAGGTCCTCTTCGAGGACGAGGCCCGGCAGAACACCATCATCTTCCCGATCTCTCCCCGCGGCACAGCCATGGGGCGGGACGCGGGCTACTACGTGCGCTCCTGACGCCACACGGCGTTACGCGGGCCCGTAGCGGCCCGCATATTTCCCATCGGGAGGTTCCCATGAAGAACCAGGATATCGCCGCCGATCTCAAACGACTCAAGCTTCCGGGCATGGCGGACAACCTCGACCGCCGCTCACGCGAGGCCGAGGAGGCCAAGCTCGGCTACCTCGAGTTCGCCGCACTCCTCGTCCAGGACGAGATCGCCAGCCGCGACTCGAACTCCTTCCAGAAGCGCCTGAAGACCGCAGGCTTCTCGACCAGGATGACCTTCGAGTCTTTCGATTTCGACTTCAACGCCGCGGTGCTCCCCGCTCCGATGCTCCGCGACCTCTCCTCCTGCCGCTTCGTCGAGCTCAGGCGCAACCTCGTCATCGCCGGGCCTCCCGGCATCGGCAAGTCGCACATCGTCCAGGCGGTCGGCTACGAGGCGGCTCGCCGCGGCGTCGACGTCGTCTTCTTCAAGACCCACAAGCTCCTTGAGAAGCTCGCTCCCGACCGCCTGTCCGCACGCCGCACCCAGCTCCTCGTGAAGCGCTGCATCGGCGCGGGACTGCTTATCCTCGACGACTTCGCCTTCCGAGCCTACAGCCAGGGCGAGACCGAACTGCTTTACACGATCTGCGATGAGCGACTCTCGGAGGGCTCTATCGTCGTCACTTCAAATCGCCCGCCGGAGGACTGGTTCTCCGTCTTCCCCGATCCCATCGTCGGCGGTGCGGTCATGGACCGCCTCGTATCAGGCGCGGTCAAGATCATTGTCACTTCGGAGCGATCGTACCGGAAAGAGGGCCGCCTCTGGGAGGCTAGTGAATCGGTCGCTTGACATCCGTTCAAGCGGCTACTACGTTGAAAGCCCCTGGCGGAATATGCTGACCCGCGGGTGGCTGGATAAGTTGACCCTCGACATCCTGTCTCTGGGCTATCTGCTAGCCAATATTCTTCCGCCCTCGCCCCCATAGAAAATCATCACACTCCCGTATGAAAACCTTAGTAACTCAGCGAAAAGATACTCCATCGCCCTACCTCCCGAGCTCCGATAAAGGCCTTCAGTGCCCCGGCCGGCATGCCTGGATAGCCCAAGTAAAAGCCAGCGGAAAGTCCTTACTGGGGGAAAGTCATAGCGAAGGTACGGGGGATGAGCAAAAGCCTGCGCGCTGAAAAGCATAGACGCCGATAGCCGGCATTTTTTCCGGCTAAGGCAGGCGGCGATGGGAGCGGTCATCGCGACATTCTCCTGCGAAAGGCATATTTTGAATGCTTAGGGTCGAGGAGCGAGAGCGATATCGGGAATAGTGTAGATTCCCAGTATCGGCCTGTCAAGTTTAATGACAGCCCAGGCCAGGGCCTCGGCCTCTCGTTTGGGATCGAGACGGAAGCATATATCGAGCAAATGCCCAATGTCGGGCTTCTTGGGGAAAAACGGACCATCCCGGTTCCGAAACCTCCTGGTAGCTATGGGAATCGCCTCGCCCAGGTGGGGCTTCACGTAGCAGCCCCGGGCCGACCAGGCGCACGAACTCTTCGCCGGCCAGCTGCGGGACAGAGCTCTATTCGATCGTCAGCGCATGCTTATGTCGAGGCGGGCGTTTTCAAGTTGGAAAACATGATTTTCCTTATTGCTATTGAGCCGTTTTCAACTTGGAAATGAAGAATTCTCAAGTTGATATGGTTCCATTTCCTTATTGGAAACCCGCGAGGGACAGAGCTCGCGATCCTGAGGGACAGAGCTCGCGATCCTGAGGGACAGAGCTCGCGATCCGTGAGGGACAGAGCTCGGTTCAATCGCCGCGAACCTGGGCGTCCCGGCCGATTAGGTCCTAAACTCGGGCCAGGGCCGCCTCGAGCTCGCGCTTGAGGTTTTCGTAGGGATGGGCGCCGGAGAGGCGCATGAGGACCTCGCCCTTGTGGAAGAGCATGATCGTGGGTATGCCGCTGATGTTCCAGCGGGCGGCGATGGCGGGCTTGGCGTCCGTGTCGATCTTGACCGTCAGGATGCGGCCCTTGTACTCGCCGGCCAGCCTCTGGATGGTCGGCGAGACCATCTTGCAGGGGCCGCACCAGTCCGCGTAGAAGTCCACGAGGACGGGCTTGTCGCTCTCCGTGATCAGGGCGTCGAAGCTGGGTGGCAGGGCGCGCTCGGCAGCCATGGTGTTCGCCTCCTTGGAAAGAAAAACGGCGCCGAAAGGGCCCGAAGGCCTCCTCCGGCACCGCCCTAGGATGTGGCTCTTTCAAAATACGGACTCAGTTTGAAAGAGCCACCTTAAATTGGCTCGGATATCAGAACTTGAGGAAGACGGTGGAGCCGAGGCCGGGGGAATCGTCCTGGCCCAGCCTGGACTCCGCGATGACCGAGTAGGTGCCGAACTCGAGGCCGTCGAGAAGCGTGGCGGGCAGGAAGGCCTCGAAGAGCCCGGGCCCCACTCGCTTGGCCTCGACCTTGGTCTCACGGTCGCCGACGACGATGCCGACGCTCACCTCGGCCCGGTCGGCGGGCGAGGCGGTGTTCTGCGGGTAGTTCACGCGGCTGACCGCGACGCTGACCTTGAGCGCTCGGCCTTTGGCGTAGTCGGCGAGCTTGAGCGAGTCCACGCGGCTGTAGGCCGTCGCGAGGACCTTGTTCCAGTAGCCGGGCGCGAAGGGATAGGCCGGATCGCGGAAGGCGCTGAGCACGCCGGTGTTGCCCACGGGATCGTAGCGGTCGAGCACGAAGCCGCCGTTGGAGATGTAGGCGTGGCCGTGCTTCTCGATCCAGGCCAGGCTGAGCTTGTAGTCCTTCACCGCCTGTCCGGGGCTCAGGTAGCCCGCCAGGCTGGCGGGCACGTGAGCCTCGGCAATGAAGTCGGCGAGCTTGGCCTTGAGGTCGGCGACGAGCTTGGGATTGAGGAGGTCGATCTCGGTGTGGTGGCTGTCCGTGTTGTACGAGTAGGCGGTGTTCGAGGCGCTGGACTCGGCGACGAGGGACTTGAGTCCTTCGAGGACTTCCCAGGGTACGACCGCGCCCGAGTCGATAGCCGCGACCTGCAGGGAGGGCGACATGAGGCTGGCCAGCTCGGCCTTGCTCAGCGGGTAGACGGCGTCGGACCAGACGGTGATGCTGCCGTCCTTGTTGAAGCGGTAGCCCTTGATCTGGCCGAGCCGCGGATTGACGTTCGAGGCGTAGGAGGGGTCGTAGGCCTTGTCGGCGCCGCCTCCGTCGAAGGAGACATCGTAGGGGAAGGCGATGGCGTAGCGGTAGTCGTTCTGGTCGACGGCCCGGCCATCGTGCCAGTCGCCGAAGCGGAAGGAGAAGGTAGCCTCGCTCAGGGCCGTGGGATGCGCGTCCTTGCGGTAGGCGGCGTTGCCCTGATCGTCGACGACGTAGGCGATGCCCGACTCCCACTTCCGGTCTGCGGCGTTCCAGAGCACGGCGCTTCCGGGTAGCGCGATCTTCTCCCTCCCGGTCTTGAGGTCCTTGAAGGTGGCGCGCACGGGCATCGGGATGCCGGTGGCCGGATTGGGCTCGAACTCGAGGTCGGAGACCTGCTTGATGATGTTGCCCGAGTAGGTGTCGCCGAAGCCGTCGGGGCCGATCGGATCCCAGGCGCTCATGAAGAGGGCGCCGTGCGAGGAGAAGCCGGTGAGGCGCAGTACCTTCTTGCCCGCGTCGGGGCCCGAGCCGTCCCGCTTGACGTCGGCGGTGTACATGGACCACTTGTCGATGCCGTCGCCAAGGCCCCAGGCCATGCGGGCCAGGAAGCGGTCCTTGGCCGCGGCCAGGTAGCTCGTCTTGGCGGCGAGCATGATGCGCACCGACTCCTTCATGCCCAGACTCGTGGCGGCCAGGAGATCGTCCCAGTACTCCGCGGCGCTCGCGACCTTGCCGTTCACGACCGCCTGGGTCAGCTTGTCGAGCTCGGGATTCTCGTAGTTCCAGAAGCGCGGATTGTTGCCGCCGGGCATGATCGAAGCCCAGGGAGCGTAGTCGTAGGCTATAGTCATCTCCCAGAAGGCGTCGGTCTGGTTCGACCCCAGGCCCTCGGTGTAGATGTTCCACTGGTCGGAGGCGGGGTCGGTCCGGTTGATGGTCGCGGAAGCCTTGGTCCGGTCGTACTCGAGCCGCTCCACCTTGATGCCCGCCTTCTCGATCTGGTCGGCGATGTAGCGGCCCACGGGCACCCGCGCGTTGGGGTCGTCGGCCCTGATGACGAAGCGGACGGTCACGGGCGAGCCGTCGAAGGTCCACCAGCGCTCGCCCTTCACGAGCCTGCCCGAGAGCTCGGGCAGGACCGCGGCCGCCTTCATGGCGGCGTCGATGTCCGCGAGGGCCCGGGCCTCGTCGCCCGAGGCGCTCATGCCCAGCTTCGCGGCCTCGAGGCTGAAGTGCGAGGCGTTGGGCAGGCCGGGCACGACGGGAGTGAAGAGCGGCGTGCCGGCGCCTGCGAAGACCTCGTCGACTATCTTCTGCCTGTTGATGAGCCAGTTGAGGGCGTAGCGGATCTTCCGAATCGCGAGGGGGTTGAACTGAGCCTTGCCCGAGGCGTCGATCTTCGGGTCGGAGAGGTAGGGCGCCTTGTCCGGATAGGGATTGATGAGGAGGCCGAGGTAGCTGGCCCCGGACACCGAGTAGACCTCGAGCTTGGACTGGATGTCGGCCGGGAGGCGCTGGAAAACGTTGCCCGCCGTGCCGTAGTCCCAGATGTCGCTCTTGCCGGTCGCGACATCCATGAGCCCCAGGTCCTCCTGGGACTTGGCGTTGAACAGAATCTTGTCGACGATGGGCCCCTTCTCCTGAGCCTGGGCAGTGCCCAAGAGGGCCAGGATAAGCAGCAGCGCCAGGGATACTCTCTTCATTGCAATTCTCCTCCTCGATGAATCGTTCCGGCAACCAGTCTGTCCGGTGGAAAGGGCATAGGGCCTGTTGTATTGCGTCGTGAGCGGCGACCGCGCCGGCTGACGCGCCGGTGCCCGGCGCCGGAGCACTGCTCCTGCACGGCTATAGGCCAGGCTTTTATTATATAGATAATTTACTATATTTAAGGGAGCCGTGTCAACATTGGCCCGACTAGGCCCGCTCACCGAATAGGGGCCTGAGCTTTTCGACCGCCCGGCCTAGCTCGCCGGCCGACTCGCTTCCCGCGAGAACGGCGCAGCGCTCGGCGGCGATCCAAAGGTCGCGGAGGGCCTCCCTCTCGGCGAAGAGAAGGAGGCCGAGGTCGCGCCGGGCGCCGTCGCGCGAGCTCTGGCGCTCGGCCCTGAGAATCCTGGCAGACAGTTCGTCGTAGACGCTCGTCATGGCGCTTTCCTCCTCGAGCTGGTAGGAGATTCCCGTCCAAGAAGCTTCGAGCCGCGGCCGCCTGAGCTTGGGCCGCACTGGACAACGATTTTCCCTACGGTATTGCTCCCTCGCAGAAAGGCTTCGAAGGCCTCCTGCAATTGCCGAGCTCCGAAGGGCAGAATCTGCGTCACCATCGGCTTCAGCTTTCCCTCTTCATACCACTTCACCGCTTGCTTCAGGCCGTCCAGCAGCTTGCCTCTTTGCGCGATGTAAACCGGCACCGGCGATGTGATGGTCTTCCCCTGGTGTCGCCGGATGTCGTCGGTGATGACCAGCGACTCGTAGGCGGTCAGAAAAGCGACGCCGAAGGCGCTGGCTTCCGTGGCAGGCACCCCTCCACCCGGACGACCTCGCCGGCGAAGTCGAAGCCCAAAACGCAGGGAGTGGGAAGCTGGAACGCGTTCCGGTGGGCCACTGCCGCGCCCGGCTGCTCAATCGCGAGCGCGTCGAAGGAAACTGGAAAGGTCATAGCTGTGCTCCTCGCTATCAGCGCTTGACCGCAGACGCGGTCATTCGTTCTCGATTCGTGCCGAATCCTAATTTACAGTTTGCGTTTTGCGTGTGCCTCAATTTATACGAGGAAATTGAGTAATTTAAAATCAGGACCGTGGGTCGAAAAAAGCTTTGATCGGGAGAGGCTTTTTCGAAAGCCGGACGACTTTTGAAAAGCCACCGCGAATCGCGGAGGAGATAGTATGTCGAAAAACAAGACCGCTCTCATAGTCGGGTCTTCACGAGGACTTGGCTTAGCCATTGCGGAAGAGTTGCTAAAGCGGGATTGGAACGTAATCGGGACTGTGCGAGAGGGTAAGCGAACCAAGCTCCATGATCTGGCCGAAAAGTGGAATGGCAGACTTGCGATACGATATCTCGACATGACATTCCCGGCTCAAATCGAGCGACTTGAATCCGATTTGATCGGAGAATCATTGGACCTTCTTTTTGTCAGTGCGGGTGTCGCCAATGACAAGGGGATGCAAGAGACCATCGGCGAGATTTCAACTGAAGAGTTTGTTCGAGTAATGGTGACGAATACGCTTTCCCCAATGCGCGTGCTTGAACGGCTCACCGAAAAGGTTCGCCCCGGTGGAGTCGTCGGCGTCATGTCGTCGGGACAAGGCAGCATCGCCGACAACGAGACCGGAGGCAACGACGTTTATCGAGCGAGCAAGGCGGCACTGAACATGATCATGAGAAGCTTTGCCGTGCGCACGGGAAAAGATCGCGCGCTTCTGCTCCTGGCTCCCGGATGGATCAAGACAGAGATGGGCGGCGACGAGGCGAAATTTTCCGTCGAAGAAGTGATAGGAGACATTGTCGATACCATCGTCGCTCAAGAGGGAAAGGCCGGCATCCGATACCTGGATCGTTTCGGCAAACCTGTCAGGTGGTAGAATGCCGCTGAATTATGTAGAGGCCGTTCGACTAGCTCGGGCGGACCGCGGCCGGGCGGGCGGCTACATCCGATCCTGGCCGGAAGCGGTTCGCGCGAGAAGGCCGCTCCCGCCTCGCCCTCTCGCGCGAACTCTGCCGCTCCGCCGCCTCGACAATCAGATCAGGTTGCCGGACCAGGCCCCTGCGTTCGGCTCCGAGCTCAGGTTCCCGCCGCGCGCGGGATGAGGACGAGCTCGAGCCGCATGGGCCCGGGCGCGATCCGGTAGCGCTCCAGCGTGTCCGGGCCGCAGGTGGCGGTGCCGATCCCGCGTTGCGCGACATCGAGGGTGAGGAAGGTCTCGGGCAGGCGGACGAGGTCGCAGGTATGCGCCGCCTTCCAGAGCTGCCGGGCGCCGTGGTGGGAGGCGCCGAAGTCGAAGCTCCGGCCTCCCTCGACCCTGAGCGATCGCCCGCCGCCCGAGAGTTCGAGCCAGCGCAGGTCCGTGCGGTTGCCGTTCTCCTGGGGCAGGACATAGGGCACCTGGAGCTCGTCGATCGATGAGTCCCAGAGGCCCAAAGCCGCCCCTGCCTTGCGGTCGACGTAGCACTCCTGCGGGCCGCGGCCGTACCAGCGCGCCTGCTCGAAGCCCGGCGCCAGGGCGCAGGCGAGGCCCACGCGGGGCAGCTCGGGCAGCGAGGGGTCCAGGTCGAAGAGGAAGGAAGCGGCGATGCCCGAGCCCCGGAAGGAGAGCTCCTGGACGAAGAGCCCGGCGCGCCCTCCCCTGCCCGTGCGGACCTCGTGCACGATCCTGAGGCTGCCGGCCTCGGGCTCGGCCTCGACGGCAAGTTGCGCGAACTCCAGAGCGTCGAGCCCGGCGTCTAGCCAGGCGTACATGGCCTTGTTCTCGTAGTAGAAGGAGAAATCGGTCTGGCCCCGCTTGTCCATGAAGAGCTTGAGCCCGTCGTTCTCGGTCGGGGCTCGCCAGAGGTTCATGACGAGGGCCGAAGAAAGCAGCTCCTTGCCGCCCGCGCTCAGGCTTTCGAGGAAGCCTTTGGGGGAGACGAAGGCTTCCCAGGCGCCCGACCCGCCGCGGGCGCGGAAGCCGCCGCCTGAGGCGGCTAGCTCGGCGATCTCCCGCTCCGCGCCGCCTTTCGCGGCGCCCTTCGCGGCGCCCTTCGCGACGCGCGCGGGCTCTGCGGCCTCACGGCGGCTCGGCGCCGCAGCGGCGAGGCCGAAGGCCGGCGCCAGGGGCAGCTGGTCCCAGGCCAAGCGGTGCCCCGCTCCGGCCCAGGCGGTCGCCTCGGCGAGGTGGCACTCAAGGAGAAGGAAGGCCTCGCCTGAGGCGACGGCCTCGCGGGCCGCCGGGGTCCAGGCTATGCCGAGCTCGAGCTCGCGCTCCTCGCCCGGGCCTAGGTCGGGCAACTCGAGGCTCCCCGATAGGAGGGCCTCGCCCTCGACCTGAATCGTCCAGCGCAGGCTCGTGCCGGCCAGGCCCGTGAAGTCGCGGCGACTGCGGACCTTCACCTTCCCCGAGAGCGGATGCTCCGAGGTTGCGACGATCGGCCGGAAGAGATAGGCGCACTCGGCGAGGGCTGGCTTGGGCGAGCGGTCGGAGAACACGAGGCCGTTGCAGATGAAGTCGCGGTCGCTCGGCTCGTCGCCTAAGTCACCGCCGTACTTCCAGTACTTCGTACCCGGGTTCGGCCCGCCGTCCGGGGCGAAGGCTTCGATGCCCTGGTCCACCCAGTCCCAGATGAAGCCGCCCTGCAGGCCCTCGCGCGACTCGATGAGGGCCCAGTAGTCGGCCAGGCCTCCGTTGGAGTTGCCCATGGCGTGGGAGTACTCGCACATGATGAAGGGCCGGTCGTCGCTCGTCGTGCGGGCCCAGTCCTCGAGGAGGCCGAGGCGCGGGTACATGGTCGACACGATGTCCGAGGCCGCCTTTCCGCGCTTGACCGACTCGAGGTCGCTCCAGGGCTGGCCCCATTCGGGCCGCATGGCGCCCTCGTAGTGCAGGGGGCGCGTGGGGTCGTAGGACCTGATCCAGCCCGCGAGACCGTCGTGGTTGGGGCCGTAGCCAGACTCGTTGCCGAGCGACCAGACGATGACCGATGGATGGTTCTTGTCGCGCAGGACCATGCGGATGCCGCGCTCGAGGAAGGCCGAGGCCCAGCGCGGGTCGCGGCAGAGGTGGTCGTAGTAGGCGTGGCTCTCGATGTCGGCCTCGTCGAAGAGGTAGAGGCCGAACTCGTCGCAGAGCTCGTACCAGCGCTCGTCGTTCGGATAGTGGCTCGTGCGCACGGCGTTGAAGTTGTTGCGCTTCAGAAGCTCGATGTCGCGGAGCATGCTCGCCGTGTCGAGGGTCTTGCCGTTGCGCTCGTCGTGCTCGTGGCGGTTCACGCCGCGGATCATGACCCTCCGGCCGTTGATGAGGAGCTTGCGCTCCCTCACCTCGACGGAGCGGAAGCCCAGGCGCAGCGCCGTGTGCTCCACCGCCTCGCCGCGCGGCGAGACGAGGCTCGCCACGAGGCAGTAGAGGGCCGGGTCCTCGTGGTTCCAGGGCCGAGGCGCGTCCACGGGGATCGAGAGCCGGGCCTCCCAGCGCGATGCGCGATACAGGGAAGCGACCTTCGCCTCGGCGGTCGCTACGGGCGATTCGGGGGAGGCGTCGGGGCCGGCCGCGCCGCGCGCGCGGGGGCCGTAGAGGGCCAGGCGCACGCTCCAGTCGCCGCGAAGTTCGCCCGGATCGGCGCCTTCCGGCAGGCCCGTCCCGGCGTAGTCTACCGGGGCCGTGCCCTCGGGGACCCTGCCGCCGGTCGGGTCGAAGCTGAAGCCGAGCTTCATCGCCACCTCGACCGCCCCCGAGGAGAAGTCGGCCGCGCTCAGGGCGCGGGCGTCGAGGTCGGCGATATAGGCCGCCTCGGTGGAGTACAGGTACACGCTCCGGTAGATGCCGCCGTACCACCACTGGTCCTGGTCCTCGACGAAGCTCGCGTCGGAGTAGCGGATCACCCGGAACGCCAGGAGGTTCCGTCCCGGGACGAGGCTGTCGGTCAGGTCGAACTCCGTGGGGAGCCTCGTGTCCTTGGAGAAGCCGAGGTAGGCGCCGTTGCACCAGGCCTCGAGGAAGCTCTCGGCCGCCCCGAGGTGCAGGACCACGCGCCTGCCCTTCCAGGCGGCGGGCAGATCGAAGGCGCGGCGGTAGAGCCCGGTCGGGTTGTGCGACGCCGGCGCCGAGGGAGGCACGTTGCCGAAGGGCATGATGACATTCGTGTAGTGCGGCTTGTCGAAGCCCTGGAGGGTCCAGGTGCCCGGCACGCGGAGCTTCGACCAGGAGGCCGCGGCGAAGCGCGGCTCCTGGAAGCCCTCGGGCGTCGCGGCGGGGTTCTCGGCGAGGGCGAAGTCCCACTCGCCGTCCAGGCCGAGGACCCAGGGATTGGCGGGCGCCGCGGCGCCTGAAGGCCCGAGGCGGGCCGCCTTCCTTGCCGACTCGGCGTCGGCCCAGGGCAGGAGCGGACTGCGCATGGGCAGCCGGCCCAGGCCGGACAGCTCGGGGCTTTCCCAGGGCGTCGTTCCGTGGAAGAGGTCCTTGCTCATGGCGGGTATTCTCCTTAGCTTTCAGCCCGTCCGTCCGGGCGGCTACTTCACCGAGCCCAGGAGGCCGGCCACGAACTGCTTCTGCATCGAGAGGAAAAGCACGAGCACCGGAAGCACGGAAATGCAGGCCAGGACCATGAGCGATCCGTACTCGATCGTGTAGGCGCTCATCATCGAGGCCATCGCGAGCGGGAGGGTCTTCTTGGCATCGCTCAGGAGGGCGATAAGCGGCCAGAGATAGGCGTTCCACTGGGCGAGAAACAGATAGATGGCCGCCGAGGCGTAGGTCGCCTTCATGGAAGGCGTGACGATGCGGACGAAAATGCCCATCTCGCCCGCCCCGTCGACGCGCGCCGCCTCGATGATCTCGGTCGGGAACATCTTGAAGTTCTGCCGCATGAAAAAAATGATGAAGACCGACATGATCGACGGCAATATGATCGCCGCGTGCTTGTCGAGCAGCTTCAAGAAGGCGAACATCCGGAACATCGGGATCACGAGGGCAATCTGCGGAATGATGAGCGTCAGAAGGAGGACGCCGAAGACTTTGTCTCGCGCCTTGGAGGGGTATTTCTCGAAGCCGTAGGCCGCGAGGCCGTTGACAGCGAGTCCGAAGGCCACGGTCAGGAGAGCGATCTTTATCGAATTCCAGAAGTACAGGGGGAGATTGTAATACTTCATGGCCTTCGCGAAATTGGAGACAAGCTCCTTCCCCGGCAGCAGAACGCCCTTGAGGACATCGTTGGGGTTGAGGGATGTTCCGACGATCATCCAATAGAAGGGAAAGAGGCTCAAGATGGCGGCGAAGAGAAGCACGATGAGCGACAGTGCCCGCCCTGTCGACCAACTGCGGACGACGCTCATTTTGCCCTCCTTTCTCCGAGTAGCCTCATCTGGATATAGGCGAGAGTGCCGGCGACCAGGACCACGACATAGGACATGGCCGTCGCATAGCCGAAATCGTTGTTCATGTAGAAGGCTTGGCGATAGATGTAGAGGGCCATGGTCATGGTGGCATTGAAGGGACCACCCTGGACCGTGAGGATGTTGGGCTCGTCGAAAAGCTGCATGGTGCCGCTCGTGGAGGTGATGGCCGAGAAAAGAATGATCGGCATGAGGAGCGGGATCGTGATGGTCAAGAACTGCCGCATCTTCGAGGCGCCGTCCACCTCGGAGGCCTCGTAGATCTCCGGATCGATGCTCTGGAGTCCCACGAGGAAAAAGACCATGTTGTAGCCCGTCCAGCGCCAGGTTATCGCGATCATGATGGTGACCTTGGCCATGATGGGATCGGTAAGCCAGCCAATCGGCTCCTTGATCGCGCCTGAGGACAGCAGGATGTTGTTGAGCATCCCGTTGGACTGGAGGAGGACGCGAAACAGGATGGAGACGACCACCAAGGACGTGACGGCGGGAAGGAAGATGGCGAGCCTCAAGGGCCCGCGCATTCGCTTGATGCCTTGGTTCAGGAGCACGGCCAGGATCAAGGCGAGGAAGATCATGATAGGTATCTGGATCACCATGAAGATGAAGTTGTTCCCGAGCGCCTGCTGGAAGACCTTGTCGTGAGCCATCCGGACGAAGTTGCCGAGGCCGATAAAGGTGTTCGTCATGCCCTTCCAGCGCCGAGTCACGTAATAGAGGGACATGAGGATGGGATAGGCCATGAAGGCAGCGAACAGCGCCATGGCGGGCGCTACGCACAGCCACCCGAAGCGGTTCAGGTATCGGTGAAAGGTTGTCGTCGTTTGCACGGTTGCTCCTGTTTAGAGCGATCTGAAAGCGACCTCCGCCCCGCCGGGCCTATCATCCGGCGGCGGAGCGAAGATCCCTTTGGTCCGGCGGGCGCACCCGCCGGAACCGAACGAGAATCACTGGCCCATGACCTGCTTGTATTCGGCCTCCGCCGCCGTGATGGCCTCGTCGGGGCTCTTGAGCTCTCCCTGGAAGTACTTCTGCACCCCATGGGCGACGGCGTCGCGCATCTGGACGTAGTTGGGCGTGTACTTGAGGACGGGGACGTTCTTCATCCACTCGGCGAAGTACTTGTAAATAGGCTCGCTTTTGTAGAAGAAGCTGTCGGGGGCGACATAATTCGAGCCGCTCTGGCAGGGGAGGAAGGTGCCCATGGCGCCGGCTCCCTTGAGGATGGTGTTGTAGAACTCGCGGTTGGCGGGCGTATCGGTCGCCCATACGGACTTGAGGAAGTCGGCGGCGGCGGCCTTGTTGGGGCTGGAGGCGAGGACAAACCAGCTCGATCCGCCGTTGTTGGAGGCGTTGGCCGCGCCCTTGATCCCCTCGATGCGCGGGGTGGGCAGGATCATGAACGCTCCCTTGTTCGCGGGATTGGACTTGATCATGCCGGTGGCCCATATCGCGTTGACGAAACCGGCGCAGTTGCCCGGATTGACGATGGCGTTGACGTAGTCGCTCCAGCCGACGACGTTGTCCAGGAGGCCCTTGTCGTAGAGTTCCTTGAAGATCGCCAGGGACTTCGTGAAGGCCGCGCTGTGCAGGTCGAGGGAGCCGTCGGGCTTGAAGAACTGGCCGCCCGAGGACTGGACGATGATGCGCAGCATGTCGAAGTTGTCGATCTGGTAGCCGAGGAGGGGCTCACCGGTCTTGGCCTTGATGACCTCGCCGATCTTGATGACCTCGGACCACGTCAGCCTCTTGCCCAGGTAGTGGTCCGGATTGAGACCGGCCTTTTTCATGACGTCCGTGCGGAGCCAGAGGCCGGTGGAACCCGAGTCGAAGGGAATGCCGTACACGTGGCTCCCGACGGTCATCGGTCCGACCTTGTAGGCCGCGAACTTCGAGTAGTCGACGCCGGCGGCCTTGAGGTCCACGAAGGCGTCCGGGTAGTTCTGGAGGAACTGCTCGATGGCGAAATCCTGGAGCAGCACGATGTCGGGGAGACCCGCGCCGCCGGCCTGGAGGCCCGCGGTCAATTTGGCGCGCAGGGCATCGTCCGGCGTGTTGACGATGTTGATGGTCACGTCCGGATGAGCCTTGTTGTATACGGCAGCCGCCTGCTGCATGGAGTAGATATTGAACGAGGGGTCCCAGCACCATACCGTGACCGTCTTGCCCTGAGCCCAGATACCGCTCATCGCCATGGAAATCAGGATGAGCGCGATACCGAGAACTTTCTTCACCGTAGTCCTCCTGCCGGAAAAAGCTTCGCCGTGGAAAATGGCGTAGCTTCATCCTCTCACATTTCGGCCAGGGCGCAAGAGACAGCTGTCACGCTTGGAGAAGTACCAGACCGGTACATTTGTCCCGGTTCACGGCGGCGCCCTTCAGGCGTGGTAGCGGAGCTTGTTGGCGAGCTGGATGATCTGGAACCGGTCCTCGACGCCGAGCTTCGAGTAGATTTCGCTGACGTGATTCCGCACCGTGTGCGCGGCCATGTGGAGCGTTTCCGCGATCTGCCCGTTGTCGCAGCCCCGCGCGATCAGGGAGAAGACCTCGCGCTCGCGCGAGGTGAGGCTGCCGAACCACTCGAACTCCTCGGCGAGCTGCCGCGCGGGGGTCGGCTCCTCCGCCAGGATGCTGTTCATGAGCTTGGCCACGATCTTCGGCGAGATCTGGACCGTGCCGCTCTTCAGGGCCCGGATGCTCGCGATGAGCTCGGTGGGCGAGATGTCCTTGAGGAGGTAGCCGGCGGCCCCGGATTTGAGCGCCTTGCGCACGTATTCGTCCTCGTCGTAGGTCGAGAGTATGATGATGCGGACATCGCCCAGCTTTTCCTTGATCCGGCGCGTGGCCTCCACGCCGTCGACGAGCGGCATGTGCACGTCCATGAGGATGACATCCGGCCGGAGCTCCATGGCCCGCTCGAAGGCTTCCTCGCCGTTCTCGGCCAGGGCGACCACCTCGATGTCCTCGGCGTAATTGCGCAGACAGGTCGACAGACTCTCCAGGAACAGACGCTGGTCGTCGGCTATGAGCACCCTGATCACTCTCGCACGCTCCCTTCCTCTTTCTGCGCCGCGGCCAGAGGCACCCGGACGCTCAGCGCGAAACCGCCTTCCACGGTCCTGCCGATCTCGACCGAGCCGCCCAGGGCGCCGATGCGCTCCTCCATGCCCGTTATGCCGATGCCCTTGACCACCTCGAAGGCGCCCTTGCCGTCGTCGCCTATGTTCAAGAGCAGGGTGCTGTTCTCGACCCAGAAATTGACCCGCACCCGCGTCGCCCTGCCGTGCCTGACCGCGTTGGTGAGCGCCTCCTGCACGGTCCGGTACAGGGCGAGGCTGAAGCCGCCCGGGAGGCGGTGCGGAAGATTGCCGAGATTCAGGTCCACCTGGATGCCGGCGACCGTGCGGAATATGGCGACGATCCTATGGATGGCCTGGGCGCTTTCGACCAGCCTCAGGTCCTCGTTGCGGAGCTTGCGCAGGGCGCCTCGCGTCTCCTGCAGCCCCTCCTGCGCCTGCCTGCGGGCGGTGACGAGGAGCTCGGTGAGCGCGGCGTGGTCGTCGCGCTTCATGCTTCCCGCCGCGTCCATGAGGGCGATGAGGTTCGTGAAAATGTAGCCGGAGATGTCGTGGATCTCGCGGCTGATCCTGTTCCGCTCCCGCTCGGCCGATTCCTCCTCGATCGTGCGGGCGTAGCCCTGCAGCTTCCGGTTGAGCTCGGCCAAGGTGTCGATGTTGGACACCTGTATGCGGAGGGCGTCCTCCAATTCCTCGTGGACTCTGCACAGATGGTCTATCCAGGCTGACGCGAGGGCGGCGAAGGAGAGCAGCAGGCTGAGCACGGCGATCTCGTCCTCTCGGGGGTAGGCGGGCGTCTGCACCACGGCACTGAAGCCGAAAAAAACCGGAAAGGCCTGCATCAGCGCCAAGACCGCGATCACCAGGGCGGACAAGCCCAGATTGAGCGGCACGGAGCAGAGGACGCTGACCTCGACCACCAGCCCTATGCCCAGGACCAGCTTGGTCGTCAGGTAGGCGCCCAGCCCGTAGCCGAGGATGGCCAGCATGTAGCAGCGCAGGATCGTCGTCGCGACCACCCCGATTTCCGACCGCGAGAGCAGGGCCAAGCCGCTGAGCGCCACGGAGATCCCGATGCAGCCGATATAGGTTTCGCGCAGATAGGGATGGGCCCCGGGACCGGGATCCAGCAGCGGATAGAAGGCCAGGGCGAAAAAATAGGTGACGGCCAGCACGGCCAGCAGGTAGACCTTGACCGGGGTGCTCTTGCTGAAGAATGTCGGGACGGATCGGATGTCGCGTCCGGGACCGAAAGCGTCCATCCCGGCCGCCCGCCTGATCCGGGACAGCCATCCGGTTGCCGGCGCTTCCATGTCGACTAGCCCGCGACGAGCGTCTTACGCGGGGCGGACCGCTCCGCAAAACGACAACCGTAGTGTCCCATCCTCGGCAACCCCTCCCGAGCGCCTGCAGGCGCCGGAGGGTCATTATAGCATGGGCGGCCGGCCTTTGCCGCTGGAGTCGGCCGGAAGTTCCGAACATGCGCAATTGCCACGGGAAACTGGCGCGAGGGCATCGGGCCCCAACGCCTCGGCCTATCCCTTGCGGGCCGCTCAGACCGTAGGCAGTCACTTCTTCGCCTGTATGTTCACTTTAAGGGAGTCGGCGCGCTCGCCGATGGTCTTGTTCCAGAGCGAGCGCCGGTCCCCGACCTTGAGTCGCGCGGCGGCCCGGACGTTGACATACATCGCGTAATGCTTCTCGAGCGTGCGATAGTTGCCGCGGTCGTTCGCGTTCATGAAGATGGCCGCGAGATCTGCGTCGATCTCTCCGTCGAGCCTCTCGGTGAAGCCTTCGACGATCTTGCGGTAGTTGTCGCAGACGTGCGACAGGTACTCCATGGCTATAGCGTCGCGGTCTCGGGCCTTGCCCAAGGTCTCGACGAGCTCGGATAGCTCGGCGACGGCCCGCTCGTAGCGCTCGGCTGCGAAGGAAGCCTGGGCGTTCTTGATCCGCTGCACGATCGAGATGGGATCGGCCGCCCCGATCGGGAGCCCGGTGCCCTCGTCGACCGGACCGCCCGGCGAAGCGGTCGCGATGCGGGCGACGAGGTTGAGGGAATCGGAGAATATGCGCGAGGACCAGAGTCCCTGGTCGATCGATTCGTAGAGGGCGACCATGCGATCGCGATACTCCAGGCGGCCCGCCTCGCGCGGGAGGAACACGGTGTCGAAGACCGGCACGTTGACGCCCTTGAACTCGACCATGCCGGTGTCGAAGAAGTCTACGGCGCGGAGGAACTCGTAGCTCGAGGAGGGAGGCAGGGCCTTGAGCTTCTGGAAGGTCACGCTCGTGAGGAGGATCTTGGTGCGGTCCGGGGATATCCTGTTGGCCCTGGACTGGAGCCTGGCCGCGGTGTTGACGATGGTCCCCGAGAGGTCGCCGTCCCTCGTGATGACGAGCTGGGAGTACTTGGCGCCTCCTGCGACGCCGGCCGATATCTGGAAGCACGGAAGTCCGTTGGGCTTGAGCTCCGCGTCGGAGTCCCCGTCCCCTCCCCTTCCTTCCTTGGCGAGGGCTCGGGAGATGAGATAGACGACTTCGAAGAGCTCGGCCGCCGAGCCGCCGAGGAGGAGTATCTCGTCCCCGCTCGCCCGACGGGAGACCACGCCGCGCTTCCTCGCTATGGCGGGTATGTCCTGCTGCATGACCCGGTCGAGGAGCTCGAGCATGGACATGTTGTGGCGATACTTCTGGCAGAACCGCGTGTAGCCATGGATATCGATCATGGACATATAGACGTCGGGGATCATGGCCAGGCGCTTGAGGTCCCCAGCGAAGCGGTACTTGCGGTCGGGAACCACGACCTTGCTCCAGATTTTTGGATGCACGACAGGCGATATCTCGCGGAAGAACCCCCAGTAGAGGCGCTTTTGCAGCTCGAAGGCCCGCTTGAAGACCGCCTCGGTGCGGGGCGAGTCGGGGAGCGCGGCGCAATAGTCGCGCAACGACTTGAAGGTCAAAAGCTCGCCCCGGATGATCCTGTCGGAAAGGTGGACGAGGACTTCATACGGAGAGGTACCGGGCCTGAGCTCTTTTATGTCATTCATGCCACCCATCTCCGCATTGACCAGAATGCCTCATCGAGCCCGGGATCGCCGGCACATCCAGCGACCGCTCGACCGCCATTCTATCTTCCCCGCCTTTCGTGTCAATGCCGGGCACGAGACTCGACCATCGCGCCGCGACCTTCCGCGGCCGTGCGATTGACACTCGCGCGAAAAAACTCATACTTGCTCCGGAAGCGAGAGGAAGTCGGCCGGGGCTCCGCGGAGCGGACGGCCGGGGAGCGACGGATGGGAGGCGGAAGGTGGGCATCGTCTACTCGGCGGAAGAGAACGGGGTCTTGGACAGCATAATCGAGAATCGGCGCTCCGTGCGGGCATTTCTCCAGGATCCCCTCCCGGACAGGGATATGATCGAGGCGGTCGCGAAGGCCGGCCTCTGGGCTCCGTATGCCGCGGCCATGACGCAGGCGGGGCCCGTGTTCAGGAAGTTCGTCATCGTGCAACATCACAGTCCGGTCATCGCCGAGATGCACGCTCTTATCCGGGAACAGACCAAGGCTACGATCGAGACCATGAAGAGAAACTCCGCGGACAAGCCGCTGCCGGATCATGCGAAGGTCTATGTGGAACGCATGGGAAAGGCCGTCGAGAACGGCTTCCCGGGCTTCGAGGAGGCTCCGGCCCTCATCATCGCCGCCGAGCGCAGGGCGAATATGCAGGTGGAGCGTAAATCCCTCGCCCACGTCGTGCAGAACATGTGGCTCAAGGCGACCGCCCTTGGGCTCGGCCTGCAGCTGCTTTCGGTCATCGAGATGCTCTCCGAACGAGCGGAATTCTCCGAGCTGCTGGGCATGAGCCATGGAGAGTTCACCTACGCCGGCTGCATCATTGGATACCCCGCGCAGGCCCCCGCGCCCGGGCAGCGGCCGCAGATAGGCGACGTGACGAGGTGGATATAGCGCCGCGGCGCGCCTCGCTCTCCCTTTTCCTCGGGCTCCAGACGCAATCCTCATCATGGTAGAGCGCGCTCCATGAAGAAGCCATGATTTCGCCTTCAAGGACAAGGCCGATCGTTATGAGATCCGGTATATAATGTTCACAGACAAGAACGTCTCGAAGCTCAAGGCCGAAGCGGTCAAGGCGGAGTTCGACGCCGAGGGAGCTCTGGGAGGGTCGCATGGATAGGCTCGTGAACACGATAGTCCTGATCTGCGTGATAGTGCTCATCGGGATATTCCTCGGCTCGCGCGTGTTCAGATAGGACGGATGAGGCGGGCGGCCGTGAAGCGAACGAGAACGACCCTGGATCGCAAACTGGGCATCGCCGGATTCGAGGCGGTCGATATCGCCATCCCGATCGAGACCTTCATCGACGGGAAGCGCCGGACTGACCCGAAAAAGGACTACTGCTCACGCGACAGGTCCAGGCCTTGCTCTCGTTCCTGCCCAGGCGCCTGGTCCTCCTCGTCTTCAGGACACTGATACGGAACCACGCCCGGGTGAGCGAACTCTCGCTACTAGCACTGAGCCGAGGCGGCCCCGTTCGGCGACAGAGCCTCACCGTGAAGAAGGGGCGTCTTCCATACCGGCCGCGAGAATCGGTCACATCTCCTCGCCCCGTCACATCGCGCATATCCGGCCGGTCGCCGAGCGAAGAAACGACAAGGCCTTCGCCGGTTCGCCGGCGAAGGCCTTCATGCATCCCTGGGCGTTTTGCTGCTAGAAAGAAACCTGCAACATCATCCGGCCGATCGGAACGAAGTTCGCCGCGATGTTCGAACCGAGATAGGTTGAACCAGTGCTACTAGCGGTGCTCGGCATCTCCGCGATGACGTAATTGCCGTCGTCATCCTGGGCCTCGGGCGCGTTGAACATGAACATGACTTCCGTCGTCACTTTGACAAAACGGTTGAGATTATAGCTGACCGCCGGCGTGACCTCCCAGATCGGATTTGTATTGGCAAAAATGTTAACAAATGCCGACGTAGCAGTATATTGGCCTTGCAACCCTGCATCAGGGATGACCATCGCCAGGCGCAGGGCCCAGGTCCAGACCGGGTCCTGGATCGAAGCTATCAGCTCGGCGCCGAAGATATTCAACGAGTATGAGTTCCCCGCGACTACGGGCTGGCCTAAGATCTTATCGCTAGCATTAGTATCGCCGGCTTGAACGGTCGTGTCGAAGTGTCCGATTGAGCCCTGTCCCTGCAGGGCAAAGGTCTTTCCGTTGCTCAAAGGGGCTCTCAGCTGGAAGTCAATAGACCCCTGATAATACAAAGCGCTCACAGGTTCGCCTGCACTCGTGTAGCTCAAATACGGGTTAAAGACCGATGAAGTAAGGACGTTCCCGTTATAATCCTGGTTGTAGCTAAACTGTTTTATTCCGCCTCCCATCTGGCTGAATAGTGTCGAATGGCCGGCGTCGCTGTTGGCGGCGACGAAGCCGTTGAGGTGGACGGCGTACTCGACCTGGTCGGGCGCCTTGAATCCTGTCTGCCTCTGGTGGAACATGTCCTCCGCGATGCCGTTCGAGTAGCCTATCCTCAGGAACAGAGGCAGAGGCAGATACAGCTGCTCCGGAAGGTAGCGCTGCGGCAGGTTCGGGGCGCCCTGGACGATGCCGAGCGAGGAATCGAAATTGCCGGCGTGGCCGACGAAGGCGAGACCCATCTCATAACCGGAGTTGAAGAACAGGTTGAAATCGGGCGACTTCTCCGTGAAGAGCATAGCCGAATGATCGGTCGCGCTCTCCAGGTTGGTCGGATCCTTGAACTGGCCCACCTTGAGGTACAAGCCATCCTGGATCAGGGGGACGTCCACATAGGCGTCCAGCAGATTCAAGAGGCCGTTGGTGCCATTAGCGTTGGCCGCGCCGCCGAAGGCAGTCTCCAGCCTCCACGCGTAGCCCTCGTACGATCCACTCGTGTAAATATTGTCAGCGATATTCCATACATAGGCGCGGATGGCATTGCTTTTGACGCCATCCGACACGTATTCCATCTCGCCCATGGCCTGGATCAGGCCGCCGACCGACATGGTGAGATCGCCGTTCTGCACCACAGGGAGCGCATGCGCCTGCGCCACGAAGGCCAGGCTCAAAAGGACCGCGAGCGCACTCGCCCATCTCGTCACACTTCTCACAGTCAACCTCCTCGACCGAGCGGGGCTTGTTTTGGTGGAGGTCATGCAACTGTCCTCCTGATCGGTGTCCCCGTACGTCATGAAATAGCGACAAAAATCATCCTGAATCCAGCAATTTCTCGCCGAGCCAGGCCCAATGAAGAGAGATACGCAGAGTCCTTACATTTCCCGCTTTTTTATTCGCCTTCCGCGTAGACGCAGGAGGTCCCCTATTTCTCCGACAACGAAAGATCCCATCGGATAGTGACCTTGTCGCCGGTCTTTATGGTGCCGAAGAACATCGTGGGAGGCGCTATCCCGAAATCGCTCATGAGAAGATCTTTCGAGCCGGCGATCTTCAAGGTATCGCCCTTCACGTCGACGATAGCCTGGATGCTTTCGGGAACTTCCTTGCCTGCGATCGTGAGCTTGCCTTGAGCGACGACTTCGTAGCGCCCGGCCACGGAAGGATCGGGCGTAGCCGTGCAGGTGGACAGCGAAAAGACGATGTCCGGATACTGCTTGTATTTCAAGTCGTTCCAGAGGCTGCCATCCAACGCCGGTTCATTGGGATCTTTGAGAGATTGGACCGGGATCTTCAAGACGAAGGCCCCGACGATCTGAGTAGTCAGCGCGGCGCTGTCCGGAATGGCCGCCGAACTCATGGTGGCCGTACCGCTCGTCAAGCTGAAGGTGGATGTCCTGCTCCCCCACTTGTGCAGGGTGGAGGTTCCATCCAGCCACAGCTGGCTGCCGCCGTTCACCGATAATTGGTAACTGCCCCCGTCTGCGTAGACCGGCAGAAAGCAAGCGACTAGACCCAATGCCAGCAGTGTCCGGCCTAGTAGTTTCCCAAGCATTCCCTTTACCCTCCGATCACGGTTAGCGTGATTTTCTGCAGCTCGAAGGTATGGAAAGTTCCAAGAGCATGTCCGTCAGTCACTTCGGGTTCTCCCCCGCCGAGTCGTCGCCGGATGGACCGCGCTTCCCTACGGTCAGCTCGACGAGTACTGGATACGGTTCTTAATTCGGCGAGCGTGCCATGACGACTCGGGCAGGATACGACGAGGATTGGCGGATAGACACACACATGGCTTGTATTGCCATACCTGATTGCGCTCCAAGATCTCATATCCAACCAATTTTGTCAACATTCAATCCGGATATTTGTTGAGGACGCTTCCACCTTCCCGATCGGTGAGGGCCACCCTCGCCGATCCCTGGAGTTCGCTTCTGAAGAAGTTCCTCAAGAAGTGCTCGAAGAGCCGGTTCATGAAGGTCCGGTCGAAGGGATCGACAAAGCGCCAGGTTCCCCCGGAGGGCTGCATCGAAAGGATGATCAGTCTCGCGAAGGCCAAGGCTCGCCGGTAGCCGTCGCTATTCCGGTGCAGCCTCGCGCTTCTCAGGTTCGTGAGAGCCGCGGCTCGGCTGGCGGGCAATCGTAGGAGAGCTCCGCGGGCATCGACACCGCTCGCCTTGATCGGTCTCGTCGATGCGCGCGAGGACCGCGGCATCGACCTCGACCTTGCCGCTCAGGAAATCGTTGGACTGGTCCCGCCCAGATGCCGGTTCGAGCTTGCGGAAGGCGAAGCGCCGGCCGGGCGGCATACTCCTCGCGGCGCTTGTCCGCCTCGAGGAGGTAAAAAACTCGCCGAAGATCCGGGAAAGGTTGCCACGATTGATCTCGTCGATCAGGAGAACATGCGGATGCTCGGGATCCTTGCGCGCCCGCTCGCAGAAAACGAGAAAGGGTCCGTCCACCATCTCGAACTGGCCGGCGCCGGGTTTCCATCCCACGCCCCATTTTCCCCAAAGCACGACCATGGGCTCCGCCCCTGGCCCCCGCATTGTCTTCTGAACCTACCGCTGTCAGTGCTTTCTCGGCCGTCCCCCTCTTTCCCGGCGCCGACTCGAAGCGCTCGGCGAGCTTGTGCGCCTGGGCCACGCGGGCCTCGAGGGCGTCGGCGTAGGCGTAGGCGTAGACGAACAATTCATCTAAGCGGCGGACAATCTCGGGTTGCCCCTGAAACTCAGAGGGTACATATCGGCACTGCAGACACCATCAAAATTCGCAACGATTGCCTTTGCCAAGTTTGGGCGTATCTTTGAGTAGATCACTTGTCGCACATGGAATTGGTGTTTAGAACTAATTACCTCATCCCTGCCAACTGTACTTTTCTCAAAACGCCTTCCAGTCCATCCTTCAATGTGATTTGGAGCTACATGAATTTGATTTAGGTCGCTTCGTGGATCGACTAGGTCTGATGCGATGAGCACAGTCTCTTCAAACTTTACCCATACGCACATTCTGTTGGCACTTCCGGCAACTCACTTGAATCCACCTCCTTCGCCTCGACATACTTCGCCTTCCAGCTCGCGTCCTTCGGCACCTTCCCCTTCGCCCGCATCTTCCCAAGCTCAGCCTTCTCCCAGGCCGCGTGCCGCTCGGCCCGCACCGTGGCAAGAAGCTCCTCAGCACTCGGCAGTTCGGCCGCATGCTCCTCCCGCCACTCCCGGGTGAGCCTCCCCGACACCGCCTCGGCCAGCACCGACTTCCGGAAGCGCTTGATGATATCGGGCATCGCGTCGAGTCGCTTCCGCGCGGCCTTGAGCCTCCCGAGGAGGAGATCGAGGCGGGCGGCGATGCGCTCCTGTTCGGGGAGGTGGATGGGGATGGAAAAATCCTTTAGGATTTCCTGAGAAATGTTTGGCTGCGCACCGCTCTGAACTAATTTTCGAAATGCTCGGGATTTGCATTCAAATATCGGTGCAAGTATCTCGGACTACAAGTTGGACCACAAACCGCAACTGCACAGCTTGATTACATGAAGCAGCAACCGCCAACTGCGCCGTCTTTCCAATCGGCGCTCCATACATGACAATTGCGATAGCTCCAACCGGGTATAGTTAGGCGGACGAATCGGCTAGAGCTTCTTCAGAGATATGTTCTTCGGTGCCGGTAATATCGCCGTTACCAAGTTCCCCCGTCTTTATCCAAGGAATAGTCCGATTGTAGTACTCCGGGTGCGATCGTGATGGAGTGCCACTTGATCCCCATTTTGCTACATCAACCAGGCAGTGCCAACTCCACCCCTTCGGCAACTCCCTCTCTTTCCTCAGTGCCTCTATGCCGCTGTGGTCGATATTCCCGATTGCCGCATTTTTCACCCGAGCCTCCCTCACTCCATCCTCCCCGCCGCTTCCCTGAACAGCTCCGCCCCCCACAGCTCCACCGCCCGCGGATCGCGGACAAAAGGCAGCGCATCCTCCGCCGCCTGCTTCCAGTCCACCGCCGCGATACGGGTCTCGAGCATCCGCCTCACATCGTCGACTTCGAGCTCTCGCTCCTCCACCCAATGCCCGCTCTGCCTGAGCCGCGCCTCGAGATGCGCGAGGTCGGGCGCGACGCCGCGCGTAATGAAGAAGAGGAAGTCATACCAGTCGCGCCCCTTCACGCGCGTCTTCCACGAGCGGCAGAGGCAGGCATGGAGCTTCCCCGAAAAGAGGCAAGGCTGCGTCACGACGCGGACCGAGACGGGGAAGGGTTCGAGGAGGGTCTTCATTTCGGTCCTGATCCCCGCCGGAGGATCGGTGTCTGTCTCGAGCTTGACCTTCACGAGACGATCCGAGGCCGTCGCTCCCGCGACCGACTCGGGCGCCTCGATGCGGATGAGGTGGATCTTCGTATTCGCCTTGATGAAGGCCGAGTCGATCGCAGCCTCGTGCTTCATTTCAACGGCGACTGAAAACCCGAAGGCTTCGATCTCGGCGCGCAAGGACTCGAGTCGCTCGGCGAGCTTCCACTCGTGGTCGGGCTCGATGAGGGTGAAGTCGAGGTCTTCGGAGAAACGGTCGAGTCCGTGGAAGAGGCGGAGGGCCGTGCCGCCGTAGAATGCCGCCCGGTCGAAGAAACCGCTGCGCCAGAGCCCGGCGAGGGCCGTCTCCTGGAGAACCTCGCGGAGCGCGCGGTCCCAATCGATCTGGCTCTGGGGCTTCCGCTTCTCGATCATCGCGTGGATGGCGTCATGCATGGTACTTCTCAAGCAGCTTGGCGAGGTGGACCTGAAACGTGGCGCCCGGCATCCTGCGAGCGTACTCCCCCAAACGCTCCGCGTCGAGGGAGCGGAGGACCTCGCTTTCGAGCCGCAAGTCCTCGAACAACCTCTCCTCGAGCGCCTTGGCCGAACGCAGGGAGCCCGCGCGGTAGAGCCAGTCCACGAGGGCCTTCTCGGGCCGAGCGATGAGAAAGCCCGAGCCGTCGCCCAGCTCCTCGCGGGTCCAGCCGAAAGAGTAGGCCGCCAGGGGCAGATGGCGATAGCTGAAGCGTCCGAGCGGGGTATCGAAATCCCGGTTTCGCTTGGTCGTCGCGGATGTTATTGATCGCACTGCTTCTGGAATAAGACCTGCACGGGACATGACATATTCGAAGGAGACATAGGAGGGACCGCAAATCTTGTTGGCGAGGATCTCCAGGGATACTGGGCGCTTTCGGAGCTCGGCTGCCGTCACATAGATGCCCTTCACGACCCCTACGAGGTCCCCCGCCCGCATCCAGCGGCTGACGCGGCCGCGAACGTCGCCTTCCTCCCCGCCCAAGGCAGCCACCGCGAGGAAGTCGAGCTCAGGTCCCAGCTCGGAAAGTTGTCGTGTTTCAGCCACTATGTTGCCAATAATACAACATACCGGTCATTTTGCAACATATCACCTGATCGGTTCGGTACCCTCGGAGAGGAGGGCGAGGAGCGGCGCATACTGCGAGTAGATCTTGAAACTGAACCAAGGAAGACGAGCTCGCGGCGCTCATCACCGCGCTTCATCGATGCGCGCAGCAAAGACTGCCGATCATCATGGTAGGAGCGGGCCTTCCCCAGATACGCGGACGGTTGGGCAGGGATGTTCGATCCCTTGCCCCCACCAGAGGCAAATTGATCGCGAAAGGCATGGCCTATAGCCCGAGCCATGGGGATACCGCCTTTACGGTATCCCTATTCGACGAATTCATGCGGCGAGTGATGCCGGGCGAGGGCTGGCGAGACTAATTCTCCTCTTCCCGGCTCGGGGAGGGAGTCGGCATCCACGAGGCTCTCGTCGCGGAGCCAGGCTATATCGAGGGAGTCCTGCTTCCTATCGCAGCTCCAGTCCCGGGTGAAGCGCCGAAAGCGCCCTTCCTCGCCCTGGTCGGTCCGCTTCGACTTCCCGTACGGGTCGGCGCCGAAGGACTTCTCGAAGTCGGCGAAGTGCTCGCGCTTCAGGGGCGTGGT
>Ga0307377_10001303_pt1 | contig 32234 bp, 29 predicted proteins | sample TR3MG_FD_202535 | JGI IMG/M metagenome (GOLD analysis project Ga0307377, IMG submission 202535) | Soil microbial communities from Risofladan, Vaasa, Finland - TR-3 | ecosystem: Environmental > Terrestrial > Soil > Coastal area > Acid sulfate soil | place: Finland: Risofladan, Vaasa | collected... | reverse complement strand
GAATTCAACAGGATGATGGGTATTGAGGGAGTTAAGGCCGTTCTCATTCAGCCGATGCTTTCAGGTATCGAGTTGTTTATTGGTGCAAAGTATGAATCCCGGTTTGGTCATGTAATTTTGTGCGGATTAGGTGGAATATTTGTGGAGGTACTGGGTGATGTCTCTTCCGGACTAGCCCCACTTACTTTTAATGAAGCTGAATCCATGATCAGAAGTCTCAGGAGTTATAAGATTATTCGGGGGACACGTGGAAAACCCGGAATAAATGAAATAAAATTTGCAGAGATAATTGTCAGGCTTTCAAGCCTGTTACGGTTTGCAACAGAAATAAAAGAGATGGATCTTAATCCACTGATTGGTAGTTCTGATGATATTTCTGTTGTAGATGCAAGGATAAGAATTGAAAAGTAATCTTCATCCTAATTTTTGCACCCCATTAATTTTTATGTTTATATTCGAACTTTCTTTTTTTTATGAGCAACATACCGATATCACCTGAAATAATAAGGTCGCTGGCTAATACTCTGGGAATTTCATCTCTGGGATTTTCTTCAATCCGCGAAATTGCACACCTGGTAAATAAAGTTGAAGAAAAGACAGGTGTCAGATATATCAGATTGGAGATGGGTGTACCAGGACTTCCTTCGCCATCAATAGGGACTGATGCTGAGATAAATGCTCTGAAAAATGGAGTTGCAGCTATTTATCCTGACATATTGGGTATTCCACCTCTGAAAAATGAGACCTCAAGATTTATCAAGCTTTTCCTTGATATTGATATCGAACCTCAGGGTTGTATCCCCACTGTTGGTTCAATGATGGGGGCAATGGTTAGTTTCCTTGTTGCCAACAGGAATGATAAAACCAAGGAGGGAACTCTTTTTATTGATCCGGGCTTTCCTGTTCAGAAGCAGCAGGTTAAAATGCTGGGACACGATTACCACTCCTTCGATATATATAATTACAGAGGCAAAAGACTTAAAGAAAAACTTGAATCATATCTGGTATCAGGTAAGATTTCTTCCCTGCTTTTCTCAAACCCCAATAACCCAACCTGGATATGTCTGACAGAAGAGGAACTTGCAATAATAGGTGAACTTTCCAATAAATATGATGTTATTGTAATTGAAGATCTTGCTTATTTAGGGATGGATTTCAGGAAGGACTATTCAAATCCCGGAATACCACCTTTCCAGCCAACAGTTGCCCATTATACTGATTATTATATTATACTGATTTCGAGTTCAAAAATTTTCAGTTACGCCGGTCAGAGAATAGGCATGATGGCTATTTCAGATCTCCTTTTTAACAGATCTTATCCAGATCTTTTGAGGTACTATACTACTGATAAGTTTGGACATTCAGCTATCTTTGGGGCATTATATGGTTTGTCGGCTGGTGTTACTCATTCCGTACAGTATGGTTTAACAGCTCTGCTTACATCGGTTAATGATGGGATATACAGATTTAGGGATGATGTTTTGGAGTATGGCGAAAAGGCCAGGGAATTGAAAAGTATGTTTATTTCGAATAATTTTAAAATTGTATATGACAGGGATATGGAAGAACCACTTGCTGATGGTTTTTTCTTTACGATATCTTATCCTGGCATGACAGGACCTGATTTACTGGAAGAGCTTCTCTGTTACGGGATTAGTTCTATCACTTTGGATATATCCGGAAGTGACAGGCATGAAGGATTAAGAGTATGTGTTTCTCTTGTTTCAAGGGATCAGTTTGGTGAACTTGAAAAACGTTTGAAACAATTTTCCAATGACCATCAGTTTTAACTGAAAAAATAAAGTACATGGCAAAAATTAGAGGTAGTATCGTTGTAAATGTAGATAAGTGTAAAGGGTGCGAAATATGTATGGTTACTTGTCCAACAGGTACCATCGCTATGGCTAAGGAGGTAAACGTAAAAGGATATCATTTTGCTTATCCCGCAAATCCTGAACTATGTATTGGCTGTGCCAACTGTGCGATGGTTTGTCCTGATGGAGTAATAACAGTATATAAAACAAAAATATAGGCAGGAAATGGAAAAGGAATTAAGATTGATGAAGGGCAATGAGGCAGTTGCAGAGGCTGCAATACGAGCTGGAGCAGATGGCTATTTCGGGTATCCTATTACTCCACAAAGCGAAATTTTGGAATATTTAATGGATGCAAATCCGGTTTTAACCACAGGAATGGTAGTCCTGCAGGCTGAAAGTGAAATTGCTGCTATTAATATGGTATATGGTGGCGCCGGTTGTGGCAAGAGAGTTATGACATCTTCCTCCTCACCGGGAATAAGCCTTAAACAGGAGGGTATCTCCTATATTGCAGGAGCTGAATTACCTTGCCTGATTGTTAATGTTGTCAGGGGAGGTCCCGGACTTGGAACCATCCAGCCAGCACAGTCAGATTATTTTCAGTCAACAAAAGGAGGAGGGCATGGCGATTACCATCTGATCGTACTGGCACCGGCTTCAGTACAGGAGATGGCCGATTTTGTGGATCTGGGCTTTGAACTGGCATTTAAATACCGTAATCCGGTTATGATGCTTTCTGATGGCGCTATCGGACAGATGATGGAAAAAGTGTATTTAAATCCGCAAAAAGAGAGATCTAAAGTATTTCCCGATTGGGCAACAACAGGAAAACCACCAACAAGAGAGAGAAATATAATCACATCACTGGATCTTGATCCTTATGGTCAGGAGAAATTTAATCAAAAGTTGCAGGCAAAATATGATGAGATAAGGGGGAAAGAGGTTCGTTATGAAGAGTTCGAATGCGAGGATGCTGACTATCTTCTTGTAGCCTACGGTACAAGTGCAAGAGTTAGTCAGAAAGCACTTCAGATTATAAGAGAACAAGGGATTAAAGTTGGTTTGTTGAGACCAATTACCCTATTCCCTTTTCCAACTAAGCGAATTAGTGAATTAGCCGGAAAGGTTAAAGGAATCCTTTCAGTGGAGATGAGTGCAGGCCAGATGGTCGAAGATGTGTTGCTGGCTGTTAATGGTAAGGTACCTGTTAAACACTTTGGAAGGATGGGCGGAATCGTTATAACACCTGATGAGGTGGTTGAGAATTTGAAATCAAAAATTATTGGAGGTTAAGTAATGTTAGAAGCAACAGGAATTAAAGAGATCATTAAGCCCGAAAATCTGGCTTACAGGAGATCAGATATACTTACAGACAAAACCTTTTCATATTGCCCGGGTTGTGGACATGGAACTGCTAATAGGATTCTTGCCGAGGTGATTGGGGAGGAGGGACTACAAGCCGAAACAATAGGGATTTCACCGGTAGGCTGTTCTGTACTTTTATATGAATTTCTGGATGTTGATATTCAGGAGGCAGCTCATGGGCGTGCTCCCGCTGTTGCTACAGCTATTAAGCGCCTGTTACCCGACAGATTTGTTTTCACTTACCAGGGTGATGGTGACCTGGCTGCTATTGGTACCGCGGAGACCATTCATGCCTGTAACCGGGGTGAAAATATTTTGATCATTTTTGTAAATAATGGTATTTATGGAATGACTGGAGGACAGATGGCTCCTACAACCCTCGAAGGGATGAAATCATCAACTTCACCACTTGGCAGAGATGTTAAAACTATGGGTAATCCACTTAAGATGACTGACATAGTTGCAACACTCCCCGGTACTTATTATGTTACCAGACAGAGTGTACATACTCCGGCTAATGTTCGGAAAACTAAGAAAGCAATTAAAAAAGCTGTTCAATACCAGAAGCTTGATAAAGGCACTTGTTTCATTGAAATAGTCTCTAATTGTCCTTCGGGATGGAAGATGACTCCGGTACAGTCAAATAAATGGATGGAGGAGACTATGTTCCCTTTTTATCCACTGGGTGATCTTAAAGTTCCGGAAGAATAGTATAATTATAAATATGAAATAAGTAAGGAGATGACTGAAGAAATAATTATAGCAGGATTTGGTGGACAGGGAGTTCTATCTATGGGTAAAATTATGGCTTATTCTGCAGTAATGCAGGATATGGAGGTAAGCTGGATGCCATCATACGGTCCGGAAATGCGTGGAGGTACAGCAAATGTAATTGTTATTATAAGTAGTGAGCGTATCAGTTCACCGATAATAAAACGCTTCGATACCGCGATTATACTTAATCAGCAATCGCTTGATAAATTTGAGAGCACAATAAAACCGGGAGGAGTGCTGATCTATGATGGTAATGGGATTACCAGGCATCCTGAAAGAAAAGATATTTCTATTTATCGTGTTGATGCTGTTACTGAAGCTTCAAAACTGAATAGTCCAAAAACGTTTAATATGGTTGTTTTAGGCGGATTTCTAAAAATAAAACCTTTAGTTAAGCTTGAAAATGTTATAAAAGGATTGAAAAAATCTTTACCTGAGAGGTATCATAATCTAATCCCTATGAATGAGCAAGCATTGGCGAGGGGGATGGAGGTTATTTTAAAAGTCTGATTGTCATAACGTCGGCTTCGCCTTTATTTTTCATAGAAATGCATTTCCTTAATATATTTCCACACTGCCGGTGGAAGAAAGTATGACATATCCTTTCCCTTCTTAATGCCAGCCCGGATGAAGGTACCAGAGATATCCATAAACGGAGCTTTTACATGATGTATTACTGCTGTTGTCAGAATCTGTTCGAGCAGGGTAGATGATGTTTTTGCAGTACAGTTACGTGGATAAACATATATTGGATATTTACTTATCAGATCCGTAACGTTTTTCCATTTATGGAGTGTACAGAGATTGTCTTCTCCCATTATGAGGCAAAAGTCATTTTGTGGATATTTCTCTTCCAGATATGTCAATGTATCAATAGTGTACGAGGGAACGGATAGTTTGAACTCAATATCTAAAGCTTTTAATCTGTCGTTATCGCCAATAGCAAGCTGTGTCATGTAAAGACGTTGATGATCAGCCAGAAGAGTCTCTTTCTTTTTTAACGGGTTATGAGGACTGACCACATACCATACCTGATCGAGTTCCGTAAATTCAGTCATGTAACCGGCAATAGCAATATGCCCTATATGAACAGGGTTAAATGATCCGAAGTATAATCCGATTTTTGCCATTTGAATATTCCAAATTATCTTTCAAGAAATGATGTAACTATTTTCAGGGCCTCCTTTTTAGCTGTTTCCAGGTGGTGATTGACAATTACTGTATCGAACTGACCGGCAAGATTTAACTCTTCTTTTGCCTTCTCAACTCTCATGCTGATCTTTGAAGGAGAGTCAGTTCCTCTTATTATGAGCCGGTTCTCAAGTTCTTCAACTGATGGGGGCATAATGAAAATTGCAACCGATCTTGTCCCGAATTGTTTTTTAAGATTAAGCCCTCCTACAACATCCACATCAAACAAGACATGCTTTCCTTCTGCCCATATTCTGTCCAGTTCATTTTTCATTGTACCATACATAAGATCCTTATAGACCTCTTCCCATTCAACGAACTCATTGTTTTTAATCTTTTTTTTGAATTCAGTAACTGTAAGAAAAAAATAGTCTTCTCCATCTATCTCTTCTCCTCTTGGTGGTCTGGTTGTTGCAGATACTGAAAAGGCAAGATCCAACCCGCTCTCAAGCAGATGTTTAACTATTGTTGTTTTTCCTGCACCAGATGGCGCTGATATGATTACTAGCTTACCTGTCATCTTTTCCATTAATCATTTTTGCCTTAACAACAAATCATCATTTAGAGGTCTTGCAGTCGTGCGGTCATTGTCCCATTACGCAGTTCTTCCGTTGTGCCTTTGCGCCTTTGCGCCGTTGAGCCTTTCTTATAATACATTAAGCGTCTGTTCTTTTATTTTTTCAAGTTCATCTTTCATCCTTACTACCAGTTTCTGAATCGAAGCATCATTTGCTTTCGAACCAATAGTATTAATCTCACGACCAATTTCCTGTGCGATGAAGTTTAATATTTTCCCGTTTGGGGAAGGAGTGTTGACTGTTTCCAGAAAATATTCACAATGAGTCTTTAACCTGACCTTTTCTTCATTTATGTCATATTTTTCGAGATAGAAAATAAGTTCCTGTTCAAACCTGTTTTTATCAATCTTTTCAACGCCAGGATTCTCTTCCAGAATTGCCATTAATTTTTCTCTTATTTTTGTTATTCTTCCTTCCTCAAATGTAGCTACACTTTCAAGCAATGACAATATGTTTCCAGTACATTTTTCCAGATCTGCCATTATTGAATTGCCCTCTTCTATTCTGTATTGGTCAAGCATTGCAACAGACTCATAAATTTGGGTTCTGACCAATTCCCATTCATTATCTGACAACTCAGCCTTTTCTGTTTTCAGTGTATCAGGTAGTTTTACTATTGTTGATAATATCTGATCATCGAGGGGTATATTGAGTTCTGAAGATATCTCCTTAAATTGGTTGAAATAATTTTTTACTGCCGGGATATTAATCTTAGTAGCAATTTCTTCATCAAGAGTATCAAAATATATTGCAAGTTCTATCTTACCTCTGTCAAGTTTCTGACTTACCAGATTTCTTATTTCAGGTTCCTTTTCCTTATATAGCCATGGCAACTTGGTATTTAAATCAAGCTGTTTGGAATTGAGTGATTTTATTTCGATGGTTATTTTCTTCTGAGGAGTTTCAGCAGTGGCTTTTCCATAGCCCGTCATAGATTTTATCATCTCCCTTTGTATTGATTTTGAAATTAGTAAAATAGTTTTGAAAGTTACAAATTCTCCTGATATTTAACAACCGCTTTCTTTTTCCAACGTCCTGATTTATAGTAGGTGTAAGATAATACTAATCCGACTACCCAGCCTGCCGGAATTGCCCACCAAATACCAGTGACTCCGATTTTCCCGGATAAATACCATGCTATCGGAATCCTGATGAGCCAGAGTGACAATACTGAGAAAACCATGGGTATCAGTGTGTCTCCTGCTCCACGCATAACTCCGGTATATATAAACATAAGAGAAAAGGTCAGGTAAAATGAACTAACTATTGTTAAATATTGGGTTCCAATTCTGATTACCTCAGAATCATTTGTAAATAATTTCATCAGGAAATTGCCGGTGAAGATAATAAAGACTGTTGTAACAATTGTTACAATACCTGACATCTTCACTGTTGAGATTAGACCTGCTCTGATTCTTTCAGGTTTATTTGCTCCTATATTTTGACCAACAAAAGTTGAAATAGCCTGGGAAAACGACATCGCGGGTACTATGGCGAGAGCATCCAGACGACTTGCCACTGAAAATCCGGCTAATACATTGGTTCCGAATTGGTTAACTATGCCAAGTAAGGCCAGGGCACCCATAGCAACCAGGGTATGCTGAATACCTGCTGGCAGTCCGATACGAATGCTCTGCCTGAAAATCTCTTTGTCAAAATGGAGTCCTTTGATAGCGATCCGGATCAGTTTATGAGTTTTGTTAAGCCAGATAATTGCAAGCAGGAATGCAATACCGTTTGCCAGTAGGGTGGCATAAGCTGCACCAGCTACTCCCATCTTAAAGACAGCAACAAACAGAAGGTCAAGAATAATATTAGCTAAAGTTGCAATTATCAGAAAATATAATGGTGTTTTAGAATCCCCCAGCCCTCTTAAAATAGCGCTTGTACCGTTAAACCCGAAAAATATTATTATACCTGACAGATAGATCCGAAGATACTGTATTGCCTGTGGCATAATTTCTTCAGGAAGACCTAAAAGGCGAAGGAGTGGTTCACTGAATATTAATCCTGCTGTAGTAGCAATAACTGCGGCAACAGAGGTGTAAATATACATTGTATCGATAGCCCTTTTAACTTTAACATAGTCCCGGGCTCCGAAGTATTGTGATATGACCACAGTTGATCCCATCACGAGACCAATGATCAACGATATAGTAACAAATATTACCGGGAATGATGCTCCCACAGCAGCAAGGGCCTCTTTCCCGACAAAGTTACCTACTACAAAACTATCAATTATACTGAAAAGTTGCTGGAAGACATTACCCAGAAGCATGGGTGCTGCAAACTGAAAAATAAGTTTTCCTTCCTTCCCTATTGTGAGATCCTGCATCCTTAAATATTACACCCGCAAAGAAACTCAATTAATGGGTATAATCAAAGTCGGGATTTGATCCGTTCCAGTTCAATAGTAAAATGCCTCATGATTGGTGCTTCTCTTTTTATGCTTACACCACTCTTTATTTTATCTCTTCTTTCAAAAACACTTATGACAACAGCAGCAACATAATCCATATGATTATCTGTATAAACCCTTCGGGGTATCGCGAGCCGTACCATCTCACGATCGGGATACCTGTTTTTGCGGGTAATAGGGTCTTTGTCAGCCATTAAGGCGCCTATTTCTGAGCATCTTATGCCTCCTTCAATATAGAGTTCAATTGCAAGTGTTTGTGCCGGGAACTCTGCTCTTGGTATTTCCGGAAGGAATTTTATTGCATCAATGTAAATGGCATGCCCTCCAAACGGCTCTAAAACCGGAATTCCATACTCCTTCAATAAGGTTCCCAGGTATGCCACCTGTTTAATACGTGATTCAAGGAATGAAAAGTCAGTACCTTCATAAAGGCCCTGAGCCAGCGCGTTCATATCCCTGCCAGACATACCTCCATATGTTATAAACCCTTCATATATAATATTGTATGTTGATGCCTGACGGAATAGCTCCTCATCCCGGAGCCCTATAAATCCACCCATATTCACAATTGCATCTTTCTTTGAGCTCATCGTCATACCATCAGCATACGAGAACATTTCCCTGACAATATCCTGAATGTTTTTATCCCTATAGCCCTCCTCCCGCATCTTAATGAAATAGGCATTTTCCGCAAATCGTGCTGAATCAATGATGAATTTAACTCCATATTTTTTAGCAAGATTACCTGTTTCTCTCAGATTTGCCATACTTACAGGTTGTCCTCCTGCAGTGTTATTGGTAATCGTAATAATAATGCATGATATCTTATCTGCAGGATTACTTTTTAGAACAGCTTCAAGCTTTTTGATATCGACATTTCCTTTAAAAGGATGCCATGCAGATGTGTCTGAAGCAATATCAACGGTACAATCCACTGCTGTAGCTTTCCTGAATTCAATATGACCTTTCGTGGTATCAAAATGGGAGTTACCGGGAACGAGGTCCCCCTCTTTCACCAGGACATTAAAGAGAACATTTTCAGCAGCCCTTCCCTGATGAGTTGGAAGAAAAAAATTGAAGCCGGTAATCTCTTTTATCGCTTCTTTGAGTTTATAATATGAAGAGGCGCCGGCATAACTTTCGTCTCCGAGCATCATGGCGGACCATTGCCGGTCGCTCATAGCTCCGGTACCGGAATCGGTAAGAAGGTCAATGAATACCTGCTCTGATTTAAGGTTAAAAAGATTATATGATGCATCTTTTATCCAGTCCTCTCTTTGTTCTCTTGTGCTTCTGTATATATTTTCAACCATCTTGGTTTTGAATGGTTCTGTGAATGGTAAGTTCATGGGCTTTTATGTATTAATTGGCAAAACATTGGGATAAAGACAAATCTGCAGATAGCAGAATTTTATTAAATAACAGAAAAGAAATCCCGGTTTTTAATATTTTTGTATATATTAAAAGAGTTATTTTCCGTTATTGAAATGAGTGGCATAGATTTTGAAAATTGTTTTTGTAAAATTATAAGTATTTTATGATATATTCAACCGGCAAAAAAAAACAAAAAAGAGGTGTGGTTATGAGAGAAAAATTTCTGAGAGTATTTCTTGTTTTTATATGTATAAATATTTATTCATCAGCATATTCTCAGGAGACTGTTGAAATATCTGAATCTGATAGTATATTGATAGATTCTCTTAAATACCGTAACGTAATTTCAAAATATGATAGTGCGAAGCCTGAAATTATACTTTCAGCGGATCAGGCTGTGTTGTTTCTCCAGGATAAATATAAAACTAAATATTGGATTGATGAAAATAATGCTTTGAGACGGGCCCTGGGGCAATTGATATTTGAAGCGTCACATCCGCCACATGATTCAGCAGCTTTTATCCTTAAGAATTACCCGTATGATTCATTGAGCATCCCCTGGAAGAAATTTTACCGTTGGGATTCTTTGAGTATTAAAATACCTGTTGATTCTGTTGTCGTGGATGATACTGATGCAGTCGATCGTTTCTTTGATTCACTTTACACAGTACAGACGTCAGCGCCCCTTGATTCTATATTTGTATCCGATTCCAATGCAGTTGCTAGGATTGCCGATTCTATTGAGGTTATAAAGTTGGATTTACCAGATCCCTTATCTGATTTCAAGCCTGTTGTAAGTTTTAAAGACACAGCCATCCTGGTTATTGTCGATACTCTGAAAAAAGTAAGATCATCCTCTTCAGGCTTTCCATTCAGGTACTATTCTTATCCATATCAGTCTGATTCAATACAGGTTGCAATTCAATCTTTGCTCAGTTATCTTGAGGTTCGTGATTCGACAATTATCAATTTTACCGGAGTCGGAAATGTTGTAACTCCTGTGTGGATGAATTCAAAGTCGAATAAGATGATGCGTTACTGGCTGAATAACGAGTTTGCCGATTCGGTTACGATATGGATCGGAAATACAGGAAAAGATACTGTAGGATTGTATATTGAACAGGGCGTTAATTTCAGAAGACCTGGAAGGCAAGCAAATTATGCTGAAGCATCAATAAATATTAAGTCGCTTGATAATTCTAAATTACTTGAGGTTCAAAAGATTGTTGTTAAAACTCAATATTGGAAATACCGTACTGAGGCTGCATTCATTCTTAATCAGGCAGCTCTTACCAACTGGGTAAAAGGAGGGGAGAACAGTATTTCAACATCGATGGATATTACTAATTATGCCGATTATAATAATAAGTCAGCAAAAATATCATCGTCCAATTTTGCCAGGATGAAACTCGGCTTTCTTGCTACAGGGGATAAGGGAATAAGGAAGAATCTCGACCTGCTGGAGACAAGCTCTAAACTGAACCATAGAGCATTCGGCAAATTTGACTTCAGTGGAGTAATGTTATTTAAGACTCAGATAGCCAAAGGGTATAGCTACCCGAATGATTCAGTTCCTGTCTCTAAATTTATGAATCCGGCAATTCTGACAGTTGGATTAGGACTTGATTACAAGCCAAACAAAACAACTTCAATAAACTTTTCTCCACTCTCCTATAAAGGTACTTTTGTTCCTGATACTGCAAATATTGATCAGACTAAATATGGTATTCTTGCAGATAAGAAATCGAAGAATGAGCCGGGTGCCAGTATTATGATTTCAAACAAGTTTAAACCTTTTAAAAACTTAACGGTTACCAACCGCTTACAGCTCTTTACAAATTATATTAATAATCCGCAAAATATTGATATTGACTGGGAATTAATAGCGGTTGCCAGTCTGAACTGGTTCACAGACGTAAGGTTCAATGCTCATTTAATTTTTGATGATGATACCAAAACCGTCGAACTGGACGATCATGATATTCCGATTCTACGACCTGATGGAACAGAAAAGAAAACAGCGAGGATCCAATTCAAGGAGATGATTGGCTTTTCCTTTGTTTTCAAGTTCTAGGTTGATTTACAACTTCTTCTGATAGATTCTGAATTTCTTAACGACCTTGCATCCGATCCGTTCGTATTCACATCTCATCTTGGTATTGTCTTCAAGAACCAGATGACTGTCTATTACATCCATCTTGTGCTTAATACCTGATTGAAGAATCTTGACACCCATTAGTACTTCAATTCCTTTTCCCCGGTATTCTTTTTTTACACCACCAAGCATCATTAATAGCTTCTTTGTTTTTTTTGAGTCTCTGAGGATTTTTATAATACCAAATGGAAGCAGTCTTCCTTTTGCCTTTCTGATTCCATTACTAATATCTGGCAAGCCGATTGCAAATGCTACCAATTCTCCTTTTATCTCAATTACTTTGACGAAGTTAGGATCGAGTATTGGCAGGTAGCGGGCAGCGAAATCGATTTTTTCTTTATCATTCAGTGGAACAAATCCATAGATCTCACTAAAAGTCTCATTCATAAGTTCGAGAACACCAATTATATATGGTTTTATCTCTTTTTTCGACTGGAATTCAATGATGTTATATTCAGTGTTATTGTTAACCCTCGTTAGTATTTTTTCATAAATTAAGGGTAATTCATCAGGCAGTTTCCCAAGGTAATTTACCAGATCAACTTTCTTTTCATATCCTTCATTTTCAATAAGATCCGGCATGTAGGATGAGTTATTTGCGGCCGTCATGAAAAGGGGGTATTCAAAGCCCTCTATCTGGAAACCCTGAGGATCTTTGTCGGAGAATCCCAGAGGTCCAATCATGCTGATCATTCCATTTTGCCTGGCCCAGTCTTCAACACTGGTAAGCAGAGTATGAAACACCTCCTGGTCATTGTAACAATCCATAAAGCAAAACCGACCATTTTGCTCGTTATGTATTTCGTTATATCTCTTGTTTATTATTCCCATTATCCTGCCAACCGGCTTCTTACCTCTGTAAGCTACCAGCAGGATTGCATCGGCATACAGGTATGATTTGTTTTTCTTTTTGTTGAATAATTCCCATTCATCTATATAAATGGGAGGGAGCCAGTCGGCTTCATCCTTATGAACTTTCTCAGGAAGATAAATGAAATTCCGAAGTTCTTTTTTGGTAAGTGCTTCTTTTATGATTAATTCATCCATATACCTATTCTTTATATAGTTACAAGAAATACTAAAACACTGAGATGAAATTCCGAGAGGAAATATAGTATAAATTATTGATTTTTTATCAGGAGATCAATAATTATAAAAAGGGAAAATAGAATACCGGCAATTCCATTTGTTGTTCCGAATGCCATGTTTACCTTGCTCAGATCATCATGTTTTACAATCATGTGCTGATAGAATAGTAAGAGAGTAAAGATGATTGCTCCAACCCAGAACAGATATCCTGCTTCTCCTGATAATCCGGCAATAATAACCAGAATAAATGTGAATAAATGAACAATAATTGATATGAGGAGTGCTTTTTTCTTCCCGGTGGATGAAGGTATAGAGTGTAACTGGTTTAATCTGTCAAACTCATCATCCTGTAGTGCATAAATAATATCAAATCCACTTACCCATGTTAATACTATAAATGAGTATATAAGTGGCACAATATTAAATGTGCCCGTTACTGATATATAAGCTCCAATGGGAGCCAGACTGAGTCCCAGTCCCAGTATGAAATGGCAAAGCGATGTAATCCTTTTGGTAAGACTATACCCAAGTATAACAAGCAAGGCAACAGGTGAAAGATAAAGAGTCAACCGGTTAATAAATGCTGTTGTCAGAACAAACAGAATAACATTAATGATAATAAATATTGCTGCTGCATTTGGACCAATAATACCAGATGGAATCTCACGGTCTTTTGTTCTGGGGTTACTTGCATCAAACTTCCTGTCGGACAGTCTGTTAAAGCCCATCGCAGCATTTCGTGCAAAGATCATGCAGAGTAAAATCAGGATGAGCACTTTTATACTAAAGTTAAACTCATTCCTTGCCACAGCCAGGGAGAAGCCTATCAGGGCAAATGGCATTGCAAAGATTGTATGGCTAAATTTTACAAGTGAGAAAAAGTTTTTGATTGAAGTGAAAAGTGTAATCATTGATCCAGCAGTTTCCTGTATATTTCAAAATTATCATCACAGAATGTAACAAAGATTACCTTTTCGGGGTACTTGTTTTTATTCAGGAATCTCTTGGTCTCATTTACAGCAATCAGGGCTGCTAAATCCTTTGGAAACCGATATACTCCGGTTGAAATTCCCGGGATTGCTATTGTCTTTATTTTTTTTTCTTTCGCAAGAGCAAGTGAGCTTTGATAGCAGGATGCAAGCAATGTATGTTCATCGCGGTATCCTCCATACCATACTGGACCAACAGTGTGAATGATGTGTCTGGCTTTTAGCCGGTAACCTCCTGTTATTTTTGATTGTCCGGTTTCGCATCCCTTAAGATTCTCACATTCAGCCAGAAGATCAGGACCCGCAGCAGTATGAATAGCTCCGTCAACACCTCCTCCTCCGAGCAGAGACGTATTAGCCGCATTTACGATGGCATCTACTTCAAGAGAAGTTATATCCCCCTTTATTAGTTCAAGCCGTCTTTTCATTACCTTAATTTTGCACCAAGCTCTCTTTCCAAAGCTCTTATTATGCTATTCATAACCTTGTCAATAACTTTATCAGTCATCGTCTTTAGATCATCCCGGAGGATGAAACTGACAGCATACGATTTTTTATTTTCCCCCAGGTTATCACTTTCATAAACATCAAAAAGACTTATGTCGTGAAGAATGTTTTTTTCGGTTTTAAGTGTGATGTCCCTGATCTGACTGAACTTAATTCCTCTGTCAAGCAGTAAGGCAAGATCGCGTCGTACTGAAGGATATTTAGGGAGCTCGTGGAATGAGATGGTATGAGTACTGATAAGTTTCAAAAGTACATCCCAGTCAATATGTCCATAATAGACATCCTGACCAATATCAAACTGCTGAAGAAACTTTTTCGATATCCGACCTGTTTCTGCAACAATCTTTTTGTCATAAATATATGATAGTGATTCTGCAAAAAATGATTTATCACTTTCGCCCATTGATAAATCCTCAGGTTTAACTCCCAATCTTGAAAGTATCATATCAACGGAAGACTTGATATTGAAGAAATCGCCGGGATTACTCTTACTGTTCCAGCTTTGGCGGATGGGATTTCCTGTGATAAAAAGATCCAGATCAGCTTTTTCATTGTAGTCATTGACTGCCGGCTTTGGGTCACCTGATTTATTAAAAAAATAGCTATGTCCGAATTCATAAAATTTCAGGTCAAAATTTTGTCTGTTGATATTCCATGAAACAGAGCTCAATCCTCCATAAATTAGAGATTGTCGCATCGCATTAAGGTCAGAGCTCAGTGGATTAGCCAGCATTACAAGGTGTTCACCCTTAAAGTCGCTGTTCTGTTCATACCAGGCTGCCGGATTGAGGGAGTTACACATTATTTCTGCAAAACCATTAGCTGAAAGAAGATCAGATACTAAATTGACAAGCTTCTCTTTATTGGGTTTTTCAAGGTAAGAAAGGGTTGAATTCACATGATTACTTATCTCTACATTGTTGTATCCGTAGATTCTGAGAATCTCTTCAATAACATCTGCTTCCACTTTTACATCAACCCTATAGGAGGGTATCTTAAGTGTTAGATTATCTCCCTTTTCATCTATAATTTTTATTTCCAGTAGAGTAAGAATTTTTTTTACAACTGACCTGTCAATATTTTTACCTATTAGCCTGTTTACATTGTTATAGTTTATCTCAATTATTGTATTAATGAAGGGTTTTGGATAAATATCAACAATATCAGATGAAATTTTTCCGCCGGCAATCTCTTTAATAAGCAAAGCAGCTCGTTTAAGAGCCCAGACGGTAATATTTGGATCTGCGCCCCTTTCAAACCGGAATGAGGCATCCGTTTTTAACCCATGTCTTTTGGATGTTTTCCGTATTGCAACAGGATTGAAGTAGGCGCTCTCGAGGAAGATATTTTTTGTAGAATCATTTACACCTGATCGAATTCCACCAAATACACCTGCAATACACATACCCTCATTAAGGTTACAGATCATAAGATCTTTTGAGGCGAGGTTTCTTTCAATATTGTCGAGTGTAATGAATTTACTTTTTGCAGGCAGGTTTCTTATAATGACACTTCTTCCATCAATCTTATCAGCATCAAATGCGTGTAAAGGTTGTCCTATTTCGTGCTGTACAAAATTGGTAATATCAACTACATTATTAATTGGGCTAAGGTCGACTGCCCTGAGTTTGTTCTTAAGCCATTCTGGTGATTCCCCAATTTTTACCCCACTTATAGTTATCCCGGTATATCGTGGGCAGTCAACAGAATTATCAACAATTATTTCATACTTGTTATTGTGATTGTCAGGCTTAAAGGCTGTTAATGATGGTGGTACAGCTGAGCAGTCAATTCCTGTATTGAGATTGAGGTATGCTGAAAGATCCCTTGCAACACCAAAATGAGAGCCGCTGTCAATCCTGTTAGGAGTAAGTCCAATTTCAAAAACAAAATCCTTTACAATTTTAAAATAGTTGCTGGCAGCTGTTCCGGGTTTAGCTTTTTTGTCGAGGACCATAATCCCATCATGTGAATTGCCAAGGCCAAGTTCATCTTCGGCACATATCATTCCTTCTGATAATTCTCCCCGGATCCTTGTTTTTTTTATCTCAAAGCTATCATCCTTATTATATACAATTGCACCGATTTTTGCTACCGGGACTTTCTGTCCGGCTGCTACATTGGGAGCTCCGCAAACAATATGAAGAGGCTCTGATTCACCAACATCCACTGTTGTTACAGAGAGCTTGTCAGCATTTGGATGTTTGGTGCATGTCAGTACTTCACCGATGACGACTCCGGTAAGACCACCCTTTACAGAAACCCATTCTTCCGTTCCTTCAATCTCAAGTCCAATGTTGGTAAGTATCTCTGCCACTTTTTCAGGCTTAAGATCAATTTTCAGATAATCCTTTATCCAGTTATATGAAATCTTCATTTCCTGAGGTTTCTTTTAAATATATATGTGAATGCAAAAGTAAGTATTTTTAAAATATGACTAGGGTGATGCTGTTGATAAATGATTATAAAAACCAGCAGTAATAATGAAGGGTTGAAAAGAGTTGAAAAAAGTTGAAAAGAGTTGAAGGGTGAAGAGGTGAACAGGTGAATTTGTGAGAAAAAGCTGGTAGTATGCGGTAATCAGTAATCAGTAATCAGTAATCAGTAATCAGTAATCACCCCAGGAACCGATTACCGAATACCGAATACCGAATACTTTTCTTACGATCCAGTCAAGCCGGGATCTCCACGAAGTTACGCCTTGTGCCCTTCGTCCTGTGTCTTTTACCTTTTTATTCAACATTAAACAATTAAGCATTAAATATCAATTTTTTTCTTTACCTTTAGTATGAATTGTGACGAGTGAAAGTCGGGCGAAAAGTATTGTATAGATTTGCTTTTTTAATGCCAATAGTGGGATATACTTTTGTGACTGACGGGGCTGTGCTGTAATTTTTTTACAATAACTATAATGAAAAAGAGAATCTCTTTAAGGGTCATTAATCATCGTGAAAAATTGAGGTATGGGATCTTTTTTGATTTTGATCAGGAATTAATATCCCTTGTTAAGAAAGTTGATGGAGCGACATTCAGCAAGACCTTCAGATGTTGGTATGTTGACCATAAGGAGGAAAGTCTTAAAAAGATACTTTCTGTTTTTCGTGATCATGCAGACATAGATATCTCCGAAATATCTTCAAATAGTAAGAAGAATGAGATGACTGGAACTATTGAACCAAAGACTATATCGTCTTCACCAATTTCGAAGATTGAGAATGAAAAGGTAATTAAACTTCCCGATCGATCCTCACCTGGTATAGAAAGAAGGAATGAAATAAACCGGAAAAGGTACGATCCTGTTGAGTTTACGATACACGAGCAGACTGACCAGCTAATCATTAAATTCACAGGCCGATATAATCAAGAATGGATTAGTGAAATGAAAAGCTATGGCAGTGCATATTATGATCCCACACGCAAAGAATGGCTACTTGCCTGGTCAAGAATAAAAGTAGATTCACTTGCAGACTACTTTTCCTCAAATGGTATAGAGGTTATAGTAAAAAAACCTAAAGTCCGACCTTTGGTGCAAGAACAAAGGGAAAAAAAGGGTTCAGAGATAAGGAGCAGGTTACTAAGTCAGGATGCAATGAAAGGCATGGAGTTTGTGAGAAGGTCTTTGAATGAAAAACGATACAGTAAGAATACAGTAGAAGCCTATATATCTTTACTGGAATTATTTTTTAAATATTTTTCAGAAGTTGATCCGAATAATATTTCAGAAGATAACATTTCGGACTTCTTTCATGATTACATAGCCTTTCACAATTACTCAGCCTCATATCAGAACCAACTCATTTCCGCCATTAAGATGTATTATACCCTTAATGGAAGTGCAAAAATTGATTCTTCATCACTAGCACGTCCCAGGCGCCCCAGGACCCTGCCAAAAGTATTTTCGAAAGATGAAGTTCAGAATATTTTAAATTCGACCCGTAATATCAAGCACAAGTTGTTATTATGGCTTATTTATTCGTGTGGTTTAAGGAGAAGTGAGGCAATAATTATTAAAGTTAGGGATCTGGACCGTGAGCGAGGAATATTGAATATAAGGGAAGCCAAGGGTATGAATGAAAGGATAGTTCCTGTTCCGGCAAAAGTATGGGCAAAGATTGATGAATACACTGACATTTGCCATCCTGTAATCTGGCTTTTTGAAGGGCAGAAGGGAGGCAGGTATTCTTCGGAAAGTGTTTACAGGGTATTTAAGACTGCTTTAAAAAATGCTGGTATTAAGAAAGAAGTTGGTGTTCACAGTCTTAGGCACAGCTATGCCACTCATCTTCACGAAAATGGTCTGGACATAAAGTATATTCAGGAACTATTAGGACATAAAAGCACCAGAACCACCGAGATTTACACTCATGTCAGTCGTCGGAATCTGGTATTGGTACGAAGTCCTATTGAAGATCTGGATTTAAAGTGAAACTCAAGTTATTGAAGATAATATGGAATTAAACGCTGAATGAAAATACCTTCTTTAAATGATTTAAGTATATCAGGAATATTTTAAGAAATAAAAAGGACTCAGACGCATAGATATCTGATAATTTTCAGTTTTAGATTACTATGGGATAATACAAAAATATAGTTTAACAAATAAGTATTTTTAGGCAACAATAAAGTTATATTGAAAAAAAAAGACATTATATTTTTTCTGATAATACTTAATAAACATACTCATATCTACTATTTTTGACTATCAATAGGTAATTTTAATAACACAATAAACGAGTTAGCTGCAAGGCAAATTTACCCCAAGTCCTCATTATACCTGGACTTCCGACGCACAAGCAAGAGTTTTGCAGCCCTTCCCTACAACCGTCCCGTCGCTGCAAAACACATGCTTTTTTGCCTACCCGGACTCCGCCATCTAGACAACTTTATCATATCATGACAAACCCTGCCCGTTTATCGGGACTTTGCCATCTTGACAACTTTTTCAATAACGAGACAGCTAATACCCCTACAATCTACCGAGACTTTTAGAGAGTCATTCCAAAAGTAACGATGGGCCAATATCCTTCTAGTGTCTGTGACTGTTTCAAAAGTCAACAAATTTTGATCTTAATCATAATTCTAAAAGCAAGTTAGCTGCAAGCCTATCAAGGAATATTGATATTATAAGAAGTATTTAAAGACTTATAAAACTATAATTAAGTTAAACACAATAGATAGAATGGCAAATCCGAAGCATTTAATTTTTTTTTTTAAAGGGAATAAAACTTGGAATAAATGGAGGGATGAGAATCCTTCTATTATTCCAGACCTTAGAAAAGCAAATCTGGAAAATATGAATCTTGGTTCTTGGATAAATCTCAATTATGCCAATTTGCAAGAGTCTATTCTATCTAACTCAAGATCAGGGAGAGCACAACTATTTAAAGCAGATTTAAGCAATGCAAATCTGAGAGGAGCATCTTTAACAAAGGCAAATTGTAAGAAAGCAATATTTTATAATACAGACTTGTCGAATACTAATTTAGAATATTCAAGATTCGATGGTGCAGATCTTAGAAAAGCAAATCTAACCAATTCATATTTTAATGTAAATTCCTGTAATAATGTAAAACTTGATGATGCTATTCTTCAAAACATGAATATTCCAGATGATGATCCTATTGATTGGATGTATTCTTCAGCTTCAGCTACAAGTATGTTTAATTTAGCATGGGCTGATGGTCTTGAAAATGTTAATAAACATAGTCAGACATATGTTTTAGGGTATATTGAAAGGTTGTTCCAACTAATTCATGATGAAAGATATTTAAAGGATTATTACAAACCACAATTTATTTCAGAAACCTTAGAAAAAATAAAAGTTTTAAGCTCATTATTAAATAGCGATGAAAATCCCCCTAAAGTTTTATTGGATGCAATAAAATCTGTTAACATTGAATTAATTAATTATTTAAAACATCATCCTGAATATTTACATAAAATAGATTGGCGTGTTTTTGAAGAATTAATAGCTGAAATACTTTCTTCTTTTGGATGGTCAATAGAATTGACACAACCAACAAAAGATAATGGTTATGATATATTTGGAATTTATCAAGATATCTCTGGGCTTAAACATTCCTGGATAATTGAATGTAAGAAATGGGATATTGAAAGACCTGTAGGCGTTGATATAATTCGATCATTATATGGTGTAAAAACAGATTTGCGTGTTGGTAGTGCTTTATTAGCTACAACCTCCCATTTTACAAAAGGCGCAGTCGCTTTTAAAGCATCAAAATATGATTTAGAATTGCGTGATTATAATGAAATTATCAATTGGATAAATTACTATAAACCTAATTCTAATGGAAGACTATTTATTAAAGACAATAGAATTTGCCTTAAATAAGCAGTTCAGGTTTAAGAATAAGTGTAAATAGTATTGAAAAATAAATAAAGGCCAGCAGCTAACACGGACAAAGGTAAGTTGTTTGTCACGGTTTTTGCCTGGGGACCTAAAGGCCACCTTGACAAAAACCGCAAGTGGTTTATAAGCCCGAACGCTCTTTTTCTCTTTGCCGGTGCCCTGCACCGGTACTATGATTCGTCAACTTATCTAAATTCTACCGCGACACTCGTACAACGCTGACAGTTCCTGCCCTAAGGCAAAAACACGCGCCATACTCGCCGCTCCCATCTATCTGGACTCTTACGTAACCCGGCTCCTACATACCATGACCGGCGTCGAGTAACGCAACCTCCTTTTATTGCCGTGCCGTTAGCACCTACATTTTAAAAACTACACTGATAAGGAAAATTGAAAAACTAATTTGAATAGATAAAATTAATTAAGACAGACAATGGAATTAGACAGATTATTGGCAAGAGGAATAGCAGGTTGGCTTCAATATGAACATGCTTGTCAGAGAGCACCAATTTTTTCGGAAAAATATCTTTCATATCCGATTGCTCAAGTATTAAATACAAAATTCGGAGCAAATGTTCATGCTGAAGTAAGACACCCAATTCTTGGCGCAAATACTCCGGGTAGAGGAAGACCTCCCGAAATTGATTTTGTAGTTTATAATGATAGTCAAGAAATAATCGTCGCAATTGAATCTAAATGGATTGGACCAAACGTATCTAAACAGACTGTTGAAGCTGTAATTTGGGATTTGGTAAGATTAGCTATGATTGGTAATAATGAATATGTTAATTGCTATTTTGTTTTAGCGGGCAAGAAGAAGAATCTTTGGTCTTTATTTAATAATTCTCATTTTAATGGGGAGCTTGATAGAAAAGGTAGAAAAAGACCAATTCTTAAAGTTCGATCATCTGATTATATGGATGTTCGTATTGATTCACCAAAGGAGGATAGATTAAAACTATTAAAACCAATTTTTAAACTATGCCAAGATATTGAATTACCAATGAGACTTGGCACTGGACGAACACAGGTATATCCACAAGAAGCCTTCAATTATGAATATCAAGTATATGTTTGGGAAGTAATGCCTAATAAACAGAAAATAGTTTTTAAACCTAAAAATCATAGTCATTATAAAATATGATAAAATGTTGACGCTAATACGGTCAGTGGCATTTTGTACTCAACAATATTTTCAATCCTTAATTGCATCTTTCTTGTCGCTGCAGAGCACATGCTTCACCACCTATCTGGACTCTGCCATCTGGCCAACTTTATCATATCCTGACAATACCTACCCGTTTCTCAAGACTTTTAATACTTGACACTTTATTAAAACAGGATAAATCATGGATGTTAAATGGATCATTGCCTTCCTCCAACTAAAACATACCAAGTAAAATCCTGCATATCTAACTGGACTTCGACATCTTGACATTTTTCTGGTGCCTAGATATCTCATCTCCACCAGCCCGGTTTTAAAAACAAAGCAATGTATTGAACATAGATAATTAATACTAATAACCATGGAAGAAATGATTAGAAACCAAATTGAAAAATTGAAAAATGTTGGGCAACATGCATTTAATGGATCTGACTATAGTTTTGGATTTCAAACGTGGAAAGCAGGCACCCTTACATTATTAAAAAGGATTCTACCTCAAGAGGTTGAAGTATATAAACAAGTCCAAAGCATAAACGTGTACAGAGTAAGCACAAAAGCTGTAGATGCAAGTGCATATAATCTTGAAGCATGCAAAGATCAAGCGAGAGAGATATTACAGATACTTATCGAAACCATCAATAGAAATAAACCAAATAACGGTGTTACTATTGATTTTTGGCAGTTATTATATCCTCGAGTAAGGCTATTAGCCCAAAATCGATTTGAAAATAACCATTTTGCTGATTCAGTCTCTGTCTGCTTAAGAGAAATAAATACTATTGTTAAAGGATGTGTTAAAGAGGCTATAAATCTAGAACTAGACGGTGCACCATTAATGACAAGAGCATTTTCACCAAATAATCCAATAATTCAATTTGCAGATATTACCACTGAAAATGGAAGGAATATTCAACTTGGTTATATGAAAATTTTTGAAGGAGCAATGATCGGAATTAGAAACCCAAAGGCTCATGAAAATCTTAATCCAGATGAGTGCAAGACTATTCATCTTCTTTTCATAGCAAGTTTTATGTTTTTAAAGTTACAAGAAGCAGGTATTATCAATGAGGTATAATGCTCATTTTAAAAATAAGTAATATTCAATTATATAGAAAACTTCATACTTACATAATCGGTTTTCAAAAATCCAAAATAGTTAGCATGGACCTATTTGATTTAAAGAACAGAATATATATTGGACCGCCAACTCATAACGAAAATTCTTATGACTATTATGACCGGTCTTCAAGAAAAGATGTTTCCAATATGCGAAATATTCTAAACAAATGGTTTCATGATTATCCAGAATCCGAAAGGGAAGAACTTAAAAAGAGATTTAAAAAAACTTTCTCCAGTACCTTTTATGAACTTTTTATTTATGAACTATTTAAACATCAGGGATTTGAAATCACTATCCACCCAACAGTTCCTAACTCAAGTAAAAAACCTGACTTCTTTATAAAAAAAGGTGATTTTGAATTTTATCTAGAAGCCAAAGAGTCTAATGCCAAGTCGCAGGAACAACAAGCAATGAAGAATAGAATAAATCAAGTTTATGATTCTATAAATACGATTGAGTCACCTAATTTTTTTTTAAATATTGAAGAATTAATTCTGAAAACGACAAAACAACCATCAGTAAAAGGAGCTATTAAGAGAATTCAAAAAGAAATATCGGATTATGATCCAGATGAAATTACCAATCAAATTCAAAAATTTGGAATTGACATTAGCCCACATATAAATATAGAAGACACTGAACTGAAACTAACTATTTCATTGATACCTAAAGACCCCCCTTATCGATATAATGATTTTACTCCGATTGGTATTTATCCATTTGAATCATTTTGGGGAGGCGCTGAAGAATCTATTAAAAGTTCATTTATAAGAAAAGCTAATAGATATGGTAAATTAGACAAACCATATATAATTTGCATAAATTCCATTGGTTCCAGGTTCACTGGCGATTATGATGTTGGAAACGCAATATGGGGCTCATTTGCTTTTTCATGGTCAAATGATCCTGATAATAGAGATGAAAAACTAATTAGATTGAAAAATGGTTTGTTCTTGAACACGAAAGGCCCAACTTTTCAAAACGTAAATGGAATATTAATAACTTATGTGATGGAATTTAATATACCAGTTTCTAGATATTGGTTTGTGAAACACCCCTATCCTAATCAAATTTTAAGCTTTGACATTTTTGACATGGCTTACCAGTATGTAAAAGATCGAACTATATTAACGAATCCAGGTAAATCAATTGGAGAAATATTGAGAATAGGCACAAATTGGTTAAATTTATAAAATACTTTAATTTAAGCTATTATGAAAAATCTATTAGATGTGTTTACGAATGCTATTAATAACAAACGATTGTTAAGGATTACCTTCGATTCTCAAGAAAAGGGGGAAATTAAACGAACATGTGTCCCTTTTGATTTTGGACCGAGCAATAAATATAAGGATGGTAATGATAGATATCACTTTTTGGATTTAGATAGCCCAGAAGGTGTTCACAATCTTTCAATCTTACCGGAACAAATCATTAACATAGAATTATTAAATAACGAATTTGATCCGTCAAAATATATTAAATGGACTCCCAATTGGCATATTCAAAGAGATTGGGGAAAGTATTCTTAATTATATATACATACCTTAACCCATGGCAAAAAAAACGACCAAACTCTCATTTAGCAAAACCAAATCTAACGAACAAAATTTCAGGGAGTTTGAAAAATATATTTTGCAACTTAATAGAGACTTCGGAATTATCTTGTTGCAAAACTTAGACAAATCTACAGAGGAAATTAGAGATACCACCAAAGATGCTATAAACAACTTAATTGAAATAAAAGTATCTAATGGAAAGACACTACATTAAATCTATTTCCATTGAAGGATTTAGAGGCATTAATAATAATGGGAACCCTATTATTATTGAGTTTAACACAGGTGGAATCACTTCACTATTTTCACCGAATGGTGGTGGAAAGAGTTCAATATTCGATGCCTTATCATTTACCTTGAATGATGAACTAAAATGTTTCAAATCATTGGAGCGAGAAAACCAAGATCTAAAAACAATTAAGAATTTATTCCATACAGGTGATGGAAAGATCATAATTGAATTAATTGATGATCATTCGAATATCACTAAAATTGAATTTAAGATAACTGAAAACGGTAATAAAGAAATAGTCTCACCAAATAGAATTATTGCAGGATCTTTGATTAATCAAATTAAGGACATTCACAATTTTCTTGATTATAATAGTTTCACAGATATTATAAATAGTAGCTCGGAGAATGCTGGAAAAACATTTCTAAGATTGATAGGCTATGAAAGGTTCTCTATTATACAGGATAAACTTGGCCAGCTTGTCCGGAATTTAGAAAGGGACTATAATATCAATGCTAAGAAAACGGAGATAGCTGCTGCTGAAGAAAGGATAAGGATTTCATCTGAAACAATCTTAGAAAAATTAAAAGAAAATGGGATTATTATAAACAAATTCTTACTTAATAGCATTTGTCGTAATTGTGAAAGAGGGATAAAAAAAATTGTGCCTGATTTACCCACTTTTGATTTCAAAGAAATTAATATAAATGAAATAATTATAAGCATTAATTCTAAAGAAGCTAGTTACAATGTCACTAAAGAAGCGTTAATAAGAAAGAATCAAGAAAAGGAACTCTTAATAAGTTTTCAGAAAAAAGCGAAACTTTTCACCTCTCCAAAATATAATAGTATTATTAAAAAGCTTTTTTATGCTTATAAGGTTCTTACTGATGAAAAAGAAAAATATTTAGGTGAACTATTTGAAAAAGCAATAGACACTTATAATAATTTTGAGACCTTAGATAAAAACACCTGTTTGCTTTGCAATACGTCTAATCTTGGGGACAAAAATAATGCCTTTTCTAGCATTGTAGAACGTAGAATATTAAAATACAAAAAATTTAAGGAGGAGTATTCTAACTTTAAGAATTCATTCAATACACTCATTGATACATGTGATTTACTTACTCTAGAAAATTATTTAATATCAAAGAATTTCATCACAAAAAAAGTGCTAAGTGAGTTTTACTACACTAATGAAATAGTTGGCAAACAAGTATTTGAGGATTCTAAATATCCAGAATTATTAATTTCTTATCATACAATTCTTAAAGATCAAATTAAACTATTTGAGATTGAAATAAAAGATTTAAAAAAGCAAATTCCTGAAGGATTAATAGCAGTAATTACTAAACTATCGAATTACAATACGATACAGTTAAATATTAAAGAGATTGAATCCTTTGAGAATAGAATTATAGCAAATAAAAAGTATATATATTACGCGGAACGCTGGGCCCAATTCATTACAACTGTAAAAGACAATTTTATTCTTAACAACAATAAATTAATGAAAGATATTGCTTCTGACATTAGTACAGATACGCAGAAGTTTTTTCAAGAAATTATGATGACTCCTGAAATCATTCCTCGTATTGAAAAAAAGGATGCTGGGCAAAAAATTCTAATGCTTTTACAAAATTTTTACTCTATTAATGACAAAAAAGCAGCTTCATTGCTTTCAGAATCTTATAGAAATGCATTTTGTTTATCCATATATTTTGCTTGCGCATTAAAGAATAAGAGTTCAAGTGGTTTCATTATCCTTGATGATATCACTTCTAGTTTTGATGGTGGCCATCAACGATACTTACTGCTATTGATAAAAAATAAAATTAGCAGAATATTTAACAAGAAAGGGAAACAAGTTATTCTGTTCACACACGATGGTGAACTAGAAAAAAGTCTGAAAGCCTATAAACAAGAAACTCCAAAATGGAACCATTATAGAATACATAAAGAATCAAATATTAAAATAGATATTAAAGAAATTGATATTTCACAAATTGGTGCAGAATTAAAAAGGAAAGCAGCTCAAGGTGATAATGTTAGCCTTGAAATTCGAAAATATTTTGAAAGTATTGTTTTAGAAATACATAAACACCTTAAAATTCCTATGACTTATGATCTTGCAAATAATAGGGATGACAGAATGCTCCACCCTTTATTAACAAATCTTAGAAATATCCTTAAACTCTATAGGGGCAACAGTTCAATAAGGTTAATTAACTCATTGCCTACAGACGTGGATTTAATAGATATTCTAAATCTTGAAAAGGAAATTGCTAATATTATAAGCCATTTTGAATCGCAAGATGCATCTAGCTATACTCCAGCTTTTATCGTTGGGGTTATTAATAAAATTGAGGCATTTAATAATAGATTCCAGTATAATTGTACTTGTGCCGAAGTAGGAGCAGGAATAGTTTATTTTGCAGGTCTAAATAGCAAAAAAAGAGGGAAATGTACATGTTAAAATTACAATCTAATGACTACAATTAAAATAAACCAACAGCTTAACAGAGTTGAAATTTCCAATTTCGAAATAGAAAATCAAATAGTCTTTAACTATTTTGATAAAATTCCCTCTTCCGAGAGGGGAGAAAAACTTATACGGGCAATATACATTGGAGTACTAGCATTAATGGAAGACCGAATTTCAGCTTTTTTATCTAAGACGAGTAACGACTTGGGGACAGAACTTGAAAGTCTTAAAATGGTTTTCGATATGAAAAAGGAATTATTTTATAAATCCGCAATAAAGGGTGCCTTAGCTGAAGATGAAATTGCTGAATTTCTAAATAACTATTTTTCTGAGAAACGAATTAAAGATAGAGCTATACTTACAGGAAATGTTGCTGGAAACTTACCAAAAAATAAAACTGGTGATATTATATGTGAGATTAATGGTAATTCCGAATTGAGAATAGTTATTGAATGTAAGTTTGACAAAAGTATTCGACTAGGAGATATCGAGAGCAAAGATATTTTTACAAAAAAAAGCGATACTGCATGGAATCAACTAATAGAATCTCAGGCAAATCGAAACGCAAAAGTAAGTTTAATTGTATTTGATATTTCCCTAGTCGAAAACTCTGTTTTAAAGAACTTTGAGAATGTAGGTTATATTCCAAGTATTGGATTTGTTGCAATTATTAATTCTCAAAAAGGCGATTATTCTAATCTAGTTATTGCATATATGCTTGCTAGAGATATTGCCTTGAATGCAAAAGTTGTTGATTTAGATAAAGATTTATTAGCAATAATAGTCAATAGAACTATCAAAGACATTAGTGAAATACTATCTGTCAAATCATTAGTTGAAAGTAATATCGAAAACAATAAAACCATTTTGAAACAGCTCGATAAATCGATGCTCTTGATGGAATTCAACCAAGAGTACTTGCGTAAATTTTTAAAAGATGGTACTCTTACAAAAAAAGACTTACTAGCCTTCTACTCAGGTGAGGATGTAAAAGATAAGTTTAAGTTGATTGAAAAGGAATTAAATGGGTTATGATGTCCAAACGTAAAGGGAATAAAAACTTTATGAACTTAAATGCAGCCGAATGTTTAGCTGCATCGAAATTATTGCACGATAATGCAGATAGTTTATATAATTCAGCCATTTCTTTGGCCAATAATTCGGCCTGGGGTCATGCAACTTCCCTATTAATTCATTCTACAGAAGAATCAATGAAGGCATTTATACTTTTTCTTGATGGAAATGGTTTCCAATTTAGAAAAAGTGTGGATGGAATTAGTAATCTATTTGTTAACCACAAATTACGATATGGTCTTGCAATGCTTCTTTCGATTCTTCACATATTTTCAGAGGATTTAAAGCAATTGGTTCCAAAAATTGCTAATTTAACAAAATTGACTTTTGATTTTGACAAAGACAAAGAACAATTAGGTGATGTATTTTTAAAATATATCCAAACTAGAATTAAAACAGTGATTCTGGAAGTTTCGTGGTTCTCTAAAGCAGAATTTTTAAGACAAGATGGTTTTTATGTTGACTATATAGATGAATTAAAAACACCTCTACAAATTAAAGAAACTGACTTTAAAGCTGTTCTTTTAAGAATAGATGGTTTGAGGTGTTTCCTTCATGATTATATTAAGAGCTTCGACACTAATGACGTGAGAATACTTGATGGGATTGAAAATTTGAAGGGACAATTTATAAGTGAAAATTGGTATGAGAAGATTGGCAAGGTCATTGAACTATTTAAAGATAAAAAGAAGAATCCTCTATCTGATTTATCTATCATACTAGGTGATTTTTCTAAATCACTTGACGACACTAAATCTTTAACCTAAGAATAGTGTAAATTGGTTTAGAAATTTTCTCTTGAAAAGTTACTTAAGATGAATCGCTCTACTAAGTTGAAAATTCTTGCATAGGTAAGCTGTTTTTTCAAAATTGTAATACTTTTTTTTCAACACCAACGATGGTTCTTTCAGTCCTATTTAAAAGAGACGATAATTTAACTTTTATTGGCTCAGGGTTTGTTACAAATAAAAAGGGATTAGGTATTTCTGCAGCCCATAATTTTAAAAATCATAGAGATGAGTTTGAAAACTTCCGTATTGCATTTCCTTCATTAGTAAATCCAAGTAATCTATATAAAATAAAAATACTTCATTTCGAATATTTTGATCCAATTAACGCTACTGGTGATGATGTTAGAAAAAGAAGATTGCCTTTTTACCAAGATTTGGTAATTTTTAGAATATGTTCATTTAAATATGACGACTTTTATAAGATCCAAAGAAATAGACCAGATTTAACAGATAGATTATTAGTTAAGGGATTCCATAACCCTACTCATGTTAATTTCCAATATATAAATAACCAAGTTGATTTATCTGCGTTATCAACTGAGGATATATCACTCAGAATAAAGCATAGATTATTTTCAATATTTAGTAGTAGTGAAGGGGATTATGGTATTAATCCGGATATGGTTGAACTTGAAAAGAAATATAATAATTGTATGACACTACATTTGACAGCTCAAAAAGGTGTAAGTGGTGGACCTGTTCTTAATACAAGAAATAAAGTAATCGGAATTTATTTAGGAGGTAAGCAACATTTACACTATTCGAATATTTTATGTTCTAAATACATCCGAAAGAAGTATAAATCAATGCTCATATAAATAGCTCCCTTAAACTATGTTTCAATTAGCTTAGTTTGGCAAGTTCTATGGTTAACAGAAATCAATTTATTCCAATAAAATAAATGGTAGTTCGCAATGACTAATTATAAGAGAGAAGTCGAATGTGTTTACAAAGGTGAGCATTATTCTGTGCGGGATAATGGAGAAGTGCTACGTCATGCACGCAAAGATGAACGTCTGCGTAAGTATGATAATCATTGGACTTTTGGAAAGCCAAACAAGAATGGATACATGCTTTTTGGTTCGGAGGTCATTCATAGAATAGTAGCGTACGCCTTTTTAGGAGAACCACCAACCACCCAACATATTGTAGACCATATAGACACAAACCGTCAAAACAATCGCCCTGAAAATCTTCGTTGGCTTACAAAGTTGGAAAATATACTGAACAACCCTATTACGTTGAAGAGAATAGTATTTCGTTGTGGTAGTATAGAAGCTTTTCTAGATGACCCGTCAAAATTACGAAATTATATAAACGAAGACCCAAATTTTGAGTGGATGAGGGCTGTTTCTCCGGAAGAAGCGCAAGCATCATGGAAACGTTTAAGTAATTGGGCGAAAAAGGAAAATGACAGCACTTCACCAAAAGGCGGTTCTTTGGGTGAATGGATATTTAAGGATAATCCTAATTACTCCTCATTTCAAGAGACTTCTGAATTAGTAACTTCTGAAACTCCTAATGCAATTCAAAAAAAATGGCGAACTCCTTCCGAGTTTCCTTGTTGTCCAAAAGAAAGCACCGATAATCCAATTGAGTCCTATACTGCAAATCTCAACATTGGAGAAATATTTTCCCGCAACAAATATTCAAACTCGATTATTTCAGATTTTGCAACATCGGCAGATGGAAATACATTGTGGGTAATATGCAAGAATAGTGATGAAAACGCAGTAAAAAAATGGTCATTGGCGCAAGTTACTTATGAAAACAAATTGTTTGTTCACACAAATCTTGGAAGTTTTTTCAAGGAAGATGGCGCAGAGAAACAGTTTACCCTTGTTCAAGGGTTAGAATGGACAGGAGGGAATACTTTTGATGATTTATGCTAAATTACATGGGTACAGTCACTCCTATTTAGAAATAGGTACTGAAACCGTCCCTTCGCCGTTAGGCACATTACGCAAAACATAAATCTTTTACATATTTGAATTTGTCTTTGCGTAAAGAGCCTTCCGGCCCGTCCCTGCCAATAAGCAGGACAGGCGGCTACAGTAGATACATATATTACAGAATAATTAACACAAAATTTGCCCTGCAGCTAACTCACTGGCAAATGTAATAAGCTGTCAACCTCCAAAATACATATACAATCAACATATTAGCTTATTACACTTGCCAGCCAGGTTTCGACTAATAGTTATTGGATATACATGAAAATTATTAATGATGAATTGTAGATAAAAACAAATGTATTTTATCTATTTAGGCAAACTTCAACTTCATGTCAAATCAGTGCTGTCTACCGGGACTTTAAAAAAGTTTTACCTTGACAACTTCTGCAACCGAGACAGTTTTAAAATGGCCCAGCAGCTAACACGGACGGTTGGGGTAATAAACTTGTCACAATTTTTGCACGCCACCTAGACAATTTTTTCTTGACTAATAACTTTTTACTCATCTGCCAAATCCGTGACTTCGGCTCTGGACAAATCCTGCAACCAAGACAACTTTATCCTTCGCCGGGACTTGCAAAAATTGCGCCATGGTGGCTTGCCCGCCGGGACTATTTTCTGGCTAAAGTACCGGGACTCGTATCGGCGGACGGCGCCACCAACGTTTACTCCCTCAACCGCCGGGCCGTTAGCTGTAAGGCAAATGACGAGCAAGTCCCCATTGTACCATGACTTCCTACGCACAAGCAAGAGTTTTGCAGCCCGTCCCTGCAACCGTCTCTTCGCCGCCAAACACATGCTTTTTTTGCCTACCCGGACATTGCCACTTAGACAACTTTATCATGACACCAAAACCCCTGTCCGTTTACCTGGACTTTGCCGTCTAGACAAATTTATCATGACACGAAAACTCCTGCCCGTTAATCTGGACTTCGCCGCCAAGACACTTTAGTATGATACGACAATTCCTGCCCTTCTACCGGGACTGGCAAAAACCAAGACAAATTAATGGTTTTTGCATTGCCACTTAGATAAATTACTTCTGCCGAGACAACTTCCGCCTATCTACCTGGACTGGCAAAAACCGCAATATACCGGCTGACGCCGGTAACACTTGATTAATGAAATCTAACACAAAAATAAAATGAAAGAAATTGCTATAATTTATGATTTTGATGGAACATTAGCAAAAGGCAATATTCCTGAACACGGCTTACTCCAGGAA
>Ga0307377_10001302_pt1 | contig 32236 bp, 45 predicted proteins | sample TR3MG_FD_202535 | JGI IMG/M metagenome (GOLD analysis project Ga0307377, IMG submission 202535) | Soil microbial communities from Risofladan, Vaasa, Finland - TR-3 | ecosystem: Environmental > Terrestrial > Soil > Coastal area > Acid sulfate soil | place: Finland: Risofladan, Vaasa | collected... | reverse complement strand
GTACGCAAGGTCAAAGACGTGGCCGCGGTGGGTCTCAACTTCGTGACGCTCGACTCGGGCGTCTGTGTGTGCCTCAACGAGGACGAGCAGATCGAGCTCTTCTCGGCACGCAAGGGATCCAAGTCGATGAAAGTCATCGACGACCCTGTTCTCGGTGGCGACATGCGGCTCGTGAAAAACCACGGACAGCTCCAGTTCTTCCGCAACAACAAACTCTACGGGATGAAGATGAAATGATGATGGGAACGAATCTCGAACAAGAGACTGGCCGTCTCGCCAGCAGCCTTCAACGCCTCGCGGTTGACCACGGCATAGCACCTGAACGCAAGTTCGTCGGTGCCGTGAGGGTCGGTGATTACCTCGTCTACGAAGCCGACGAGTGGGATGAGGGGACGAGTAAAACCCTCAAACGCTCCTACTGCCGTCGGGTCATCGCCACAGGCGGTGAGCAGGGCTCCGGCCCCACCCCTGGACAGCACTGGCTCGCCATGGACGGGGACGAACGAATCCGAAAGTACGGGGAGCGTGACTACGTGATTGCGCTCTGCAAGAAAGAGGACTGAGCATGACCCTCGACGAAACACGCCGAAAACTGCGCACCACCGAGATGGCGCTGGCCGACACCAAGAAAAAGCTGACCGCTTCGGAGCAGCGGTGTGCGGAACTCACCAAACGAAACAGTGAACTCGAGGGCAACGCCCTCAAGGCCGTTCAAACCCTGCTCCCAGAAGGAACGACGCTGAGCGACAACTGGGACAACTACAAAGAGCCCGGATACTGAGCATGGGTACCAGACGCATCGCAGTTTACGGAGGCAGCTTCAACCCCTTCGGAAACCAACACCGCGACGTGCTTCGGTACATCGGGGCTTCCGGCAAGTTCGATGAAATCTTCGTCATACCGTCAGTGGCGCACCCTCTCAAGAAAGAGCAGTTCCCCTTCGAGCATCGACTCAACATGGCCGAACTCGCGGTCTGGGGAGACTCGTGGGCCATTCCCGTCGAAGTGCTTCCGGTCGAACGCCAGATGCTTCAAAACGGCATCACGGCACCGCTCTTCACCATCAAGGTCTTGCGGTTCCTGGCGAAAGTAGCCGAGTCCATGAAGGAAGATGAAACACTCGAATTCCGTTTCGTCATCGGCCCAGACATCATTGAAGAACTCGACCGGTGGGAAGGCGTGCAGGAGATCCGCGACGAGTTCGGGTTTTTCGAGGCTCCGAACATGGGCATCCACTCCACGCAGGTCCGTCAGTGGATCGCAGAAGGGAACCCCGCATGGAAGGACCAGGTTCCTCCCGAGGTTGCCACGTACATCGAGACACACAATCTTTACCGACCCTCCCCGTAGTGAACAAGATGAGCAAAAAGTACGAATACGACTACCCCCTGCCTGCTGTCACCGTGGACATGGCGATCTTCACGGTCCGGAAGAGCCGTCTCAAGGTCCTCCTGATCCAACGACGCGACGACCCCCACAAGGGGAGCTGGGCCATCCCCGGCGGCTTCGTCGAGGTCGGTGTCGGCCACAAGGCCCAGGGCAAACAAGGTGAGAACCTGGAAGAGGCTGCCGAGCGTGAGCTGCTGGAGGAGACCAACCTCCAACGCGATCGCGACCAAGTGTTCCTTGAGCAGCTCTACACCTTCGGCAACCCTGGGCGTGACCCTCGTGGCCGTGTCATCACCGTCGCCTACTACGCACTGATCTCCCCCGAGGCGTATCACCGCGTCGAGGCAGGCGATGATGCGGTTGAGGCTGCTTGGTACGACGTGGAGGACTTGCCCGAGATGGCTTTCGACCACGACAAGATCATGCAGACCGCCATCGAACGCGTTCGTGGGAAAGTGGACTACGATCCCCGTCTTGCTCGGGCTCTGTTGCCCAACGAGTTCACGACGACGCAGTTCCGCAGGGTCCACGAAATCTGCAAAGGCACGACCTACGATTCGTCCAATTTCAACAAACGCTTCAAGCGTATGGTGGAGGATGGTCGGATCCTGGAAACTGAGGATCTCGAAGAGACGACTGGAGCCGGCCGCCCTGCCCGACTTTACAAGTTTCCCGAATGAGACAATGCCTGCACTGTCCCCACAAAGGGCCCGACGCCACCTTCGCGTTCTACAAGGACGCGAAAGGAGACCACCGCCCTCGCAACATCTGTCTCGAATGCGACCGAAGGCACGCTGCCGATCGACAAGCTCGGTACAAGGAAAAGCATGGGGACGCTCTACGAGAGGCAGCTCGAAACCGGCGGTACCTTCGCTACCATAGCGATCCCGAGTTTCGTCAAAAGTGCATCGACGACGCCACGAAACGAAAACGACATGACCGTTCGAAATCTTCACAATCCAAATGAGAATCTCCGGACCCTCGGCGAGGACCCAGAGGCCATCCCTCCCGTCGCCCCAGCCTCCCTGAGCCGTTACCAGGGAGCTCTCCTGGGTTGTGCGCTCGGAGACGCTGTGGGTGCCTGGGCCGAACGCAGACCCGCCTCAGAGGCCCGAGATTTCGCAGCCACCCTTGGTGAGTTCGACTTCGACAGCATCGGCACCCATCACCATGGGATGCGTTTCGGTCAGTACACCGATGACACGCAGCTTAGCCGCGAACTGATGATCTCCTTGATTGACGAGAACGCGTTCGTGCCCGAGGACTTCGCCGATCGCGTGGCCAACATTTTCGCCAAGGACGCCATCGTGGGGTACGGAGGCGCGACCCAACAAGCTGCCATCCGGCTGATCGATGGTGTCCCCTGGGATGAGGCCGGAACACCGCCTCCCCGAGCGGGCAACGGAGCGGCCATGCGAGCCGGACCCATCGGTCTGTTCTACTACCACGACGTTCCGAGCTGCGTGAAAGCTGCAGCCGAACAAGCAATCATCACGCACAAGGCTCCGCTGTCTGTCGCGGCCGGAGTGGGTGTCGCCGTGGCAACCGCGATGGCGCTTACAGCCAGTGACAAGACGACGGGCCCACACGAGCTCGGTTGGTGGAGCTGGCTGGCCGCTCATGTCCAGACGAACAACGAGGAGTTCGCCCAGGCCATTCGAGACCTCGCCAAAATCGTCTGGGATGGTCGCAAGAAGGCTCAATGGAAGGCCGGGGACGATGCGGAGTTCGCAGCAGCCCGTGAGTTCGTCCTGGAGGGCGACGACGCTTCCTGGGAGGGTGTGAGCCCCTGGGCCAAGAGTTCCACGCTGTGGGCTTTCTACTGCGTCATGGCGGCTCCTAGGGACGTATGGAAGGCCATCACGACTGCCATCGCCGTGGGCGGCGACTCCGACACCATCGCCGCGATGGCTGCGACCATCGTGGGAGCCCATATCGGGGTCGAGAACTTCCCGAAAGAGGCGCTCGAACACGTCGCCCCGGTCATTCACGACATCAAGGCCGAGCAGTGGACCTGGGAGGGTCTGAGCGACCTGGCCGAGACCCTACACGGCATCGTGAGCGCCCAGTACGCCGAACGGTTGGCCACTTGGGAAGCAGACCAAACCAAGGAGGAGTCGTGAGCAAAACAGAGACCATCACTGTCGATGGGATCGGCGACATCGAACTCACCGACGTGATGGAATTCGACTGCCCCTGTGGCCACAAGGCATGGGAAGGCGAGCTCATCGAGAACCCTGGGATGCGTGCCTGTTTCCACAAAGAGCCTCGTTGCGAAGAATTTGAACGCATGCACCCTGTCGCGTTCAGGGACTACTGCATCAAGCACATGGGCGGACGGAACTGACCAAGGACACATGGCCTTCAAAACGTGCACGGAAGAAGAGCTGAGGGAGTTCATTGCTGCCTACCCGCGTCCCCTCGAAACGGATGTGGCTCACATGTACGATCCACCGTTGCAGACCTACAACGATTTCTCGGACGGAAAGGTGTGGCCCGAGAGCATCGTGGCACAGGTGGTTTTGGGCTCCGTCCGAGAGGGTGAAAAAGATACCCACAGCATCCTTGAGTCGGTTGCGCGCCAAGACGGGTAGCATCTCCCGTGCTCACCGAGCGGGAGAAACGAATGGTAGCGCTTCTCCAACGACTGTCTGAGTGGAACACTCAGATGCTCGACCGCCACCCCGTTCAGGTGCTCAAGCACATCGTAGGGGACGCCGAGGGCCTGCTCGTCGAGTTCGGGCTTCCGATGGTCGCGCCGAAGCCTACGGAGCCAGCCAGCGTTTCATCTGAGGAAACGTCCGAACCGAGCAAAAGCCCCCAGCCTGGAGGCCATTGATTCCGAAGTAGGAGTTCGCATCGAGGCACTGCCAGATGCTCAGACCCTCACCGTCGTAGGGCATGTCGCCGTACTCGCGTTCGGAGAACAAAATCTCCGGTGAGAGTTCCAGGTGCTTCGACGCAGCGTAGGCCCAGGCGGTAGCTTCGCAGTCCCCCATCTGCATGATCGCTCGCCACGTTGGGTCCTCGCGCATCTCAGCGTCCATGGACGGCTGTGTGGCGCAGTACTCCTTGATGGCGGCTTCTAGTTTTGGGGTCAGAAGAGAGCCGGGCTCGACAAGCTCCCGGAATTTGGACGGGATGCAGGCAAGGTGTCCCGCTTCGTGGAGCACGTCGCCAACGTGGGCGCGCTCTCGGTTCACGATCACTTTCCCACGATCGAGCCAGACCCCAGGCACGAAGGACTCGGGGTGTTCCTCATCTGTGAACTCGATGTCGATCCCTTTCGAAGCCAGCCACTCTACGACGTGTTCATCCAGTTTCATTTTTCGCCCAAATCCTTGGCACGTTGACGCCACGCCATCCGCTGCTCTTCGGTGGCGCGCAGGATCATCAGGTACACGGTACGTGTAGCCTGTGCGTCTGCCAAGGCCCCGTGTCGTTTTTCACGATCGAGCGGGATGCCCAAGAATTCACAGATGGCCTCCAGGTTGAGGCGGTTCAAACCGCAAGGAGCCAGATGCTCCCACGCCAGCGTGATCGTATCGATCGTGTGGTAGTCCACCTTGCGGTACGCCTTCTCAACACCAACGCGATCCAGCGCCTCCACGAGGAAGTTGCGATCGAACTGTGGGTTCTGACCGATGAAGATACGATTTTCGAGCAGCTCCACAACCTTGTCCTTGATCTCGTCGAACGTCGGTGCGTCGGCCCAGTCCGCTTCGTTGTAGTTGTTGATTTCGAGGGCTCTCTCGTTGGCCGTCTCGATCCGCACCGGCTTGACCTTGGTGTGCAGAAGAACGTCACCATCCAACCCCACGATGGCGAGTTCGAGGATCTCATTTTCCTTGGGATCGAGCCCCGTGGTTTCCGTGTCTACGACGACTGCGGGTTTGAGACGAAGCGGTGGTTTCGGTGTGCTCTCTTCGGCCATGTCATCACTTGTACCCACGAGCTGTGGCCCCACCGGGATCAAGCAACGGAACCTCCACTACAGCCCCAGGAGGCCCCCAGAACGGCCCAATCCAAGTTTCACGAAGACGCTGGATTTTTCGCGTATAAGATTCGACAGATCTCTCACTGACTTGAGAGCAGGAACGAAAAATGGGAAACAAAGTGTTCTGTGGTGGCCTCTCTTGGGGCACTGATGATCTCGGCCTCCAGATGGCTATGACTGATTTCGGACCCGTAAAGGAGGTCAAGATCGTCATGGATCGTGACACCGGGAAGTCCAAAGGCTTCGGCTTCGTGACCTTCGAAACCGAGTCTGGTGCCGAGGCTGCTATCAAGGCTGCGTCGATCAATCTCGACGGCCGCGCCGTCAACATCCAAGAGGCCAACGACAAGCCCCGAAGTGGGGGTGGGGGTGGAGGCGGAGGTCGACGTGGCGGCGGCGGGGGTGGCGGCGGCGGCGAAGGCGGCGGCGGCGGCGGCGGTGGCGGTGGCTACGAAGACCGAGGCGGTGGACGTGGCGGCCGAGGAGGCCGCGACCGGAACCGCGACCGTTACTAGGCCCGAGTGAGCCACGACGAATCGTGGCTCACCTTGGTGTCGTAGACGGAGAATTCTACGATCACCTTGTCCACATCGAAGTCGTACTCCTTGAGCATGGCTTCGATGTTCCGCACCCGCTCCTGGAATTTGGTGGCACTGCCGTCGTATCGACGAGCCGTCAGCATGATCTTGTACATGTCGTCTTCGAGCTTCTTGAAGATGTTCCGCGACAGATGGGCGTCACAGGCTTTGGCCAGCTCCTGGAGCTCCTCACGTCGTGCGTCGTCACAGACCACGCCAAAGTGACACTCAAAATAGCAGTCCTTCGGCATTGCCGGAACCTGACCGTCCTTCCCAATGTCGGGAGCGGCCGGATGCCAGGGGACGGTCTCGATCTTCTTGCGAATGACATCGAAGTTCGCTTCGGACAAAGCGACAGCCACGCGTTCGAGCTCCTGTAGAGCTCCGGGGTTGTCCCCGATGAACGTCGAGCTCGTCATCACGTCGTGCATCACGGATTCGCCATCCTGGTTCTGGAGATCCAGCACGATGGGTTTGACCCCGACCGCGGCGCAGGTGGCCTTGAACCGATCGATCTCCTTCGTCCGCACAGTGATGTGGAACTCATACGGGACCGGGTAGTTGGCTTTCTGTTCCCGATGCTGGAGCTCGGCCCACTTGCGCATCTTGTGGATCACCATGTCCTCGATCTCAGCTTCGTCGAAACCTAGCTCGTAGGCGACGGAGCGGACGCACAAGATCACATCCACGACCTCCTCCAAGATGCGTCGTCGATCGACGAACCGATGCGTGGTGGCGTAGGCACCTTCAAAGGGCAAAACGACCTTGGCCAGTTCGCCAACCTCTTCCGCAGCCTTGAGGGCTTTTTGCGAAAGGGTTTTGTTGTCGGTCTTGGTGAGGGATCGCAGGGTGTCAAGTGTGCTCTTGTGCATGAGGGCCTCCTTCGCTTCTACCCAAAAAGAAATCCCCGTCGGTTGAACCAACGGGGATTTCAGGTTGTGTTTGCCAAGTTACCTCGTTGCGAGGAACACGAGCAACTTCTTGTCGCCCTTTGCCGAGTTGCACTCGATGCAGGCTGGTTCGAGGTTGTCCGACCCAAGGAGCGATCCCCCGTGTGCACGAGGGATAACGTGATCTTGAGTCTTGTTATCGCGAGTCAGCTCGCAGTTGCAGTAGACGCACAGGAGAGGCCCGACGTTCCACCTGTAGAAATGGTACTCACTCGTGAAGACCCGAGGCAGGCGATCCTCGAGGATGTCTTTGAATGAGACGTTCTGAAAACGGGAAATTCGCCTGAACTTCTCGATCTTGCCTCCGCCGGGGCGTCGAAGGAGACCGTGCCTACGTTTCCACTTTTCGAGGTAGTAGGCTGCGGTCTTCTCCACCGGGTCCCGGTGGAGGCCCGTAGTGAGAGTGTCGTAGGTAGTTTTGATTGCTTCCTGCATTTGTCTTCTCCTTTCAGCTACGTGGCGCGAGGCCACAGAACAAAATTACACACTGGTCTTGATCCGTCGAGGACCAAGACCAGCGAACACCGTGGATACGGAACTCAGCGAGAACGTCGGCCCTGGAGGTACGGTCCCCACTCCCGCATGACTTGATGGCGCCCTTGGCCGCCAGAATCATAGAGAGTTTTTCGGAGAACCCGTTCCTTGTGGTGTCCGGGTTTCCCGTACTCGGGATTCCGCGTTTCCGTCTTGAGGAATTCGAGCCACATACGTTGCTTCTCGTTCTTCGCCGAATTTCCCTTTTGAGGCGCCTCTGTTTGAGACGTATCTTTCGAAGACGGAGAGCTGGGTCTGGGACCCACATCGAGGTATCCGGAGTAGACCTTGGGTTCGATCGACTCGGCGCCCCCACGAAGGAGTTCGTTCGAGTAGATCGGTGAGACACCCTCGGCCACGGACACGGTGATGTGCGGCTGTTCCTTGGACCGTTCCTGGAAGTCCCCTGGAAGCTCCACGGTGAGCGCCTGAGACTTGTCGTCTTCGGCTCGTCCGGTGATCTTCACCGGCACCGTCTGGCCCATCCGAAATCGATCTCGGAGCTCCTCCATCTGATCTGGAGTGGGCTTGAACATCAGGGTGACATGGTCGGCCTGAACCTCGGGATGCTTCGGAGGGAAGTCTTTGAGGAGTTTGCGCTTGGCCTCCGGCGTCAGGAAAATCCCAACGTACGGAGGTGCTTCGTCCTCGTAGTTCTTCACCAACTTCGGCGTGAACCCCACACCGGCCTTCTCCGCGGCTTTCTGGTAGCCCTTGAGATCGGCCTTCTTGTCCTCCCAGAACTCAACTTCCCGAACGTTTGGCAACTGCCGCAAGAGGTAGAGCATCTCGTCCCTCTTGTAGCGTGTCGTGTTGCCGATCTCCGGGTTGGTGATGAGTTCGTCGGGTTCGAGGCCAGCGCTAGCCAGAATCGCCTGGATGCGATCCTGGAGCTTCTCGTAGCGTCCCGTCATGACGACGACGTACCCGTCAGGGTCCGCCAGCGCCTCCCTCAGCCGTTCCGCAGAATCGGGGTGCCACATGTCAGGGTCCGGCTTGGACTCCACATGAGGCGGACCCAGGCTGTCTGGGTTGGACCACCAAGTGTCCGGGTCCCCTCCGTACCCGTCAGGGGGAGTGGGAGACCGAAAGAGCGTTCCATCGAAGTCGAAGATATAGAGCTTCTTGAACTTCGGAGACGGTTGACCAGCTAGGAGCTGCGTAGCGACAATGCCCCGCATCCAACGAGAAGCGACTTTTTGCGAAGCACGGGTATCCGTGAGTCGCTGCCACCACGTTCTCTTCTTCTCGCGCTCTTCGTCTTCCTTGTCGTCTTGGTCGATCCGGTCATGGATACGCTCAAGAACATGAGGGAAGTACGCCCGGTCTTCCTTGGAAAGCACCCCGTCGAATTGCATGAGCTGCAACACTGCAAGCGGGTTATCTGGAATGCTCCGGCCTCTGAACCCCCCAAAGAACTCGTCGACCCTGCGGTCCACATCTTCTTTGAGCTTGGGGTTCTCTTCGCGCTTAGGGGCCTTTTCACGTTTGGGGTCCTCCCTCGGTTGTTGATGCCGAGGGGCCCACTGTTGGAAGTACCTCTGCTGCTCTTTCGAGGGCAACGACTGGAACTGCACCTGACGATCCGTCTCCGGGTTGAAGAACTTCCGGCCCCGGGTCCACATGAGGAACTCCTGGTTGTATTTGGCCCTGCGGTGCACTCACCAGGGACATTCGATAGACGATCTACCGCTTGTCCATAGCCCCCAGGATCATGGCCAGCACGAAGGCATGGCCCATTTTCCTCGTAGGGTCGTTGAGCACCTCTTTGAGGGTCATCCCGAGCTCGACGTGGTCGTATCCGTCGAAGTCCCAGAGCCAGATCTCGTCGTTCTTTTCGTGAATCTCCTTGAGTTTCTCGAACGTCCGAGTCTGGACCACAGCCTTGGTGTAAAGCGGCACGTAGATCCTCTTGCGAGCTTCCACGTAGCTGAGCTTTTCACCTTCCCACCAAGAATACAGTGGGATGGCTCCCTTCCCCATCGGATAGCGAATCGCTCTCCGATGAGACCACCCGTCTCGAGCCCACTCGAAGTACTCCTCGGTTGGGTTCTCGTCTTTGTCGACATGCAGAGGGTAAACCTTGGCAAACTGCCAGGCATTCTCCACGTTGCGGGCGTTCTTGGGGTTGGTGCCAGAGTAGAGCGACACCGGTCCAAGATGAAAGGGACTGAGACCCCGAGACCACGCCTCGTTGGAGCGACTCGTCGTGTTAATGACGAGATCCTTGTGGCGGTCGTAATGGCGATCCCTTGGTCCGACAATCCGTATCACGGTATGTTTTTTACTCTGTGTTTCGTTGGGAAACTCTCCTTGGTTGAGGGTGGGCGTTCAGCCGAGTCCACAGAGGGATCGGCACTTGTTGAGGGTCTTGTCTGCGATCCTCCGGGCCCGAGTGGCGCCTTGATCGAGGGCTTGCAGGACTTCGACGGAGTTGTCCATCAGGTGTTGCCGACGCTCACTGGCTTCGGCAAAAGTAACTTCGATCTTCTCGGCCAGTAGTTTTTTGGCGTGGCCGTATCCGAACTTCTGGGAGCCACGTCGGCCCGTTCGGAAAAACTGGGTGACCTCCTCCAGCTCGGCACTGGTGGAAGACATGAGCTTGAGCAGTTCGAAGAGGTGGCAGTCGTCAGTGGGGAGGGGATCTCCGAAAGGGGTTGAAGTGGTCTTGATGCCGGCGATCTTGTCCCGCAGGCGGTCTCCCCGATCGAACGGAGAGATGGTGTTCCCGTAGCTCTTGCTCATCTTCTGGCCATCGAGTCCGGGGACCTTTGGGACCTCGGAGACGACCGCTTTAGGGAGCGTGAACAGAGGACCGAACGCTTCGTTGAAGTGCGTGGCCATTTGTCGAGCTATCTCAACGTGCTGGACTTGGTCGTTGCCCACAGGAACGATCTCGCTCCCGTAGATCAGGATGTCGGCAGCCATGAGCACCGGGTAGATGAACAACCCGACGTTCGGCGTAATGCCGTTGGCAACCTTGTCCTTGTAGGAGTGGGCCCGCTGGAGCAGCCCCATCCCCGTGACCATCGTGAGTAACAGGGTGAGCTCGGCGACGTGTTCCACATGAGACTGCTGGAAGAAGGTCGTCTGCTCGGGATCAATTCCCAGAGCGAGAAGGTCTTCGGCCAAACTGATCGAGTTCCTTGCGAGAAGGACCCCGTCATGCACAGTCGTCAGAGCGTGGTAGTCGGCGATGAACATCAGGAGGTCCGAAGACGGATCTTCCTGATGCCGCAGACAAGGCTCGACAGCTCCGAAATAGTTTCCAAGATGCAGCTCTCCCGAAGGCTGAATCCCAGTGAGTATTCGAGACATGTTGTAGTCCTTTCGTTGGTGAAGAGTTGGAGGCTGGGGTGGGAGTCGAACCCACGAATACCGCTTTTGCAGAGCGGCGCCTTTGGCCACTTGGCTACCCAGCCAGGGTTGGCAAGTCGTGAAGGAATCGAACCCTCGTCCCGGGTTTGGAATCCGGTGCTCGACCATTGAGCTAACGACCCATGTGTGTTGAAAAACTGGAGGCCCGAGTCGGAATCGAACCGACGAATAGCGGGGTTGCAATCCGCTGCCTTACCACTTGGCTACCGGGCCTTATTGCAGGGTGTGAGGGGCTCGAACCCACGACCTACGGTTTTGGAGACCGTTGCTCTACCAACTGAGCTAACACCCTAAAACGAGAAAAGCCGCCGGGTCAAAAGACCGGGCGGCTTACAGCGCAAGATGCGGCTGTGCTTACCCGGTTTCCTCCAAAGGACACCAGTTACACCAGAGGTTCTTGTTTGCTTGAATGTGTTCCATCTTGCTCTGCTCTCCTTGGCTTTCGCCTACCCGTACCGCTCCAGAACGGCTGCGGCTCTTACCGGGCTTCAGACCCGTGAGAGTGATGCTGGTCTCTCTCGGTTTCATGATGCCACAAGACCATTCCTGTGGCGAGTAAAAATCTGGTGGAGCATGTCGGGTTCGAACCGACGACCTTCGCACTGCCAGCGCGACGCTCTCCCAACTGAGCTAATGCCCCAGATTCCCCCGCGAAGATCGGGGGCTCGCACTCTACTTGATCGTGACCGTCGCGCCCGCCTTTTCGAGCTCGGCCTTAAGGTTTTCAGCCTCCTCCTTCGAGACCTCTTCCTTGATCGCGCCCGGCGCACACTCCACCAGGAACTTGGCCTCCTTGAGACCGAGCCCCGGCATCTCCGCACGGATCGCTTTGATGACGTTAATCTTCTTCTCCCCGAAGCTCTCAAGGATTACGTCGAACTCGGTCTGTTCCTCGGGCTCCATGTCCCGAGTGGCGAATTGCTCCTGCCAGGGCTGTTGCGGCGTTGCCGAGACACCCCAAGTCTCCTCAAGGTCCCGCGTCAGGTCGCACATCTCCATCACGGTCATGCTTCCCAGGTGTTCGATCAATGCTGTTCGTGAAATCTCCATCTTCGTATCTTCCGTCGTTCGGTGGGATGACCCCCATCGGCCAAGGGTCCACGTAGGCCCCAAGGCGTCCAAGTGCCTCCCAATCGAGGCTAAGCCATATTTCGTTCTCGTTCATGACTAGTGGAGCGAAGGGGAATCGAACCCCTGGCCTTTGCCGTGCGAAAGCAACGCTCTCCCAACTGAGCTACCGCCCCATGTTTCGTTCTCGTCTATCTCTTCGTCGTTGTTCCTTGTCGACTTGCTTGATCGTTTTCTTTAAGTCTCGTCGGTACGCTGCTCGCTCCCCAGCGTCCATGTCTTTGTTGAAAACCCCTGCACACCACCAGTCCATCCAGCAGATTTCACACCACACGCCAGGGGCGTCGTACTTGGCCTCTCGGAGACCGCATTTGGCACAGGGGATTTCCATCTCATGCGAGTGCCTTGAAGAGTTTCTCGTCCCCGTGACAGTGGGCTCGAACCTTATCGAGCCATGCCTTGTTCTTGATCTTGAACATCAGAGGGCGTCCAGGCGAGACGTTCTTCCCTTTGCAGACGACTCCTTCAAAGGTCATTCCTTCGAGCCGTCCTTCTTCGACCTCGGACTGGAACAAGCCGTTCGAGTTACCTTGGTATAGCAGCGGTGCCATATCAAGGTCTCCGAAAGTTCGCAAGTAGTCTCGTGGCTCGATGATGCCTTTCTTGTCGCCAGCGACATCGAACAAGGTGACAGTCTTCTCGTCCTCGGGGTGATGCTGTCCGATGAAGGACCGCGGCCCGTGAAGTTCGAAGAAAGCGATGGCTTTCTGCCATCGCTGCTCACGGAAAATCTTGGCTAGGGAGTCACCGTACTTGTCGAGCACGAGTTGCTGGGCTTCCCCAACGAGCTCGTCACTCGGATCGAGGAGACGCCCACGAGAACCGAACTTCCAGAAGCCCTTCTTACGAGACCATTCCGCGCGGATGTTGTTACCGTCGAGCTTGTCGAAAGCATAGATCGGCTCGTTGGTGACCTCGCGGTCTATGGATGGATAGGTCTTCATGGTGTGTCCGTAAGGGGTAGTGGAGCATGTCAGAATCGAACTGACGACATCCTGCTTGCAAAGCAGGCGCTCTCCCAACTGAGCTAATGCCCCATTTGTTGCTTGATCTCTTGCTGTTCTTGGTGGAGGACCGGGGACTCAAACCCCGCTGATATCCTGTGTGCAAAACAGGTGTCCACATCTGGCAGACCCGTCCCCCAAGTTGTTCTCGGCGGGAATCCAACCCGCGTTTGCCACTCGTCATGATGGGTGTGACCGGTCACTACCCCGAGCGCCCCTCCAGTAGAGGGCCTATCCGGCGGTTCTTGCATTGAACTACGAGAACATGGAGCGCACAGTGGGATTCGAACCCACGACCTTCTCCTTGGAAGGGAGACACTCTAGCCGCTGAGTTATGCACGCGTTTTTAGTTTGTTGAGCAACCGGAGTCTCTGGGTCCTGCGTTCGAGCTTTCGATGTTCGAGTAGCAGGTTTTTGATCCGATCTTTGTCGTCGTCACGCGAGCTCATTTCGACCTCGTAGAGGAGGTCCAGCATCTTTGAGATTTGGTCTCGGACTCTGGGGCCGAGAGTTTCGCCGATGCTGCTGAGGATCTTGGTGCGTGTCGAGTGCGGATTCCATCCCGCTTTGAGGCTTTCGGTCCAGAAGTTGTGCCAGTCGATGACACAGCTTTTGGTGTGAAACTGGTGGACCAGTATCTCCAACGGGATCCCTTCGGAAGACACCAGGGAGAAAATCCCGCTGATGACTCGTTTCCCGTCGGTCGTTACCCCGACGACTTTGACGTTGCTCAGGTTTTTGTTTCGTTTACTGCCCCCATTGGGCTATCCGCCTTTCTGACTCCTCGGAGTCGGTTCAGTCCATGCTGTCGAGTCGTGAATGTCGGGGTTTCGGCCCCGGTTCACCGGCGCTCTTGATTTGCCAGATGCCCTCTTTTCCTTTGAGAGTCATGCGGGCCCCCACTTTGGCCTCCGCGGCGTCGATGTACGCCATGGTGGAGACTTGAGAGTTGCCGGTGTCTTCAAGGACGAAATTGCACTGGCTGTAGAGTTCGATCTTTTTATTGCTCATGACGCTTGCTCCGCGGGGTCCTCGATGGAGTCGGTGTCTGGGAGTTCCAGGACACCGTTGAGGTGAATCTTGAGGGCCTCGTAGCTCATGATACCGTCCATGCCATCGCCGATCTGTTTGCCGAAGATCGTCTCGCATTTGCCCGAAGGGGTGCCCCCGTAAGTCCAGTCCTTTTCCGTGGGGGCTGTGTCTACCCGGAGGTACCCCCAGCGATAGCGGAAGTAGAAGTACGCACCATCCTCGTCCCACCCGTCCCACTGGGAAGGGCAGCCGCCGCAAGTCTCGGTCATTTTGGTGATGGTGATCATGATCTCGTTCTCTCTTGGAGCATGTGATGGGAATCGAACCCACGGCCTCAACTTTGGGAAAGTTACGCTCTACCGACTGAGCTACACACGCATGTGGAGCGGATGAAGGGACTCGAACCCTCGGCCTCGACCTTGGCAAGGTCACGCTCTACCAACTGAGCTACATCCGCATGTTGTTTTAGACCTTCAAAATTGCATCTCTCCTTGAGTTGGTTCTTGGAGCCCGTACCGAGAATCGAACTCGGGTATCGTCGTTGGCAACGACGCGCTCTGCCACTGAGCTATACGGACTTGGGCTGGCGGAGATAGAAGGATTCGAACCTTCGGTGGTGTTACCCACACCGGTTTTCGAAACCGGCACCATAAGCCTCTCGGACATATCTCCAGGTTGTTGTTCGTCGTTCTTGATGAGTTCCTCGGTGAAAATTCTTGGCGGAGAAGGAGGGATTCGAACCCCCGGTGGTGCGACCCACACCTGGGTTCAAACCAGGCACCATAAGCCTCTCGGACACTTCCCCATGTTGGCGGAACCGGAAGGATTCGAACCTTCGGTGGTTTGACCCACACTCGCTTTCCAAGCGAGCACCATAAGCCTCTCGGACACGGTTCCAGGGTGGGAGCAGAGGGATTCGAACCCGGCAGATGTCCTGCCTACCTGTCTTCCCAGAGCATCCTCTGGGAGACTGCTGCAACCCGAAAGTTGGCGGAGTCGCAGGGATTCGAACCCTGGGTGGTGTTACCCACACTCGGTTAGCAACCGAGCACCATAAACCGCTCGGACACGACTCCAGATTTGATCTGGCGAGCCGTACTCGTTCGGCTTCGCCCAGTAGCGTGGACCTTGGCACCCCCGGCAGGAATCGAACCTGCTCTCTAGGGATTAGAAGTCCCTTGCCTCGTCCAGTTGGCCTCGGGGGCGTAAAGCCCTCCGGGGTTGTCTAACAGCCCTAGAGGGATGTTAGACGTGTCTGGAAGAGACGCAGCTACTGAGCTCCATACCTCGCCATCCCGAACACGAACCGGAGCATGATCCTGCCGCGGCGGCTGCAGAGAGATCTGCGGCGACGGACTGGAAGGCTCGACAGTTGATGTGTTGGACGCGGGTCATGGGAATTACCTCAGTTCGTCGGGTGTACTTGGGCTCTGACGCGAAGTCAAGCAGGTTCTTCAAAAAGATTGTGCGCCGGCCAGGAGTCGAACCTGGAACAGAGATCATGGCCAGGGCAAAAGCAGTTCCCTGTTCGAACGTCACCGAACGAATGCCTCTGCACGTACCGCACGTCCAGCGCATAGAGGTCAGCAGCGAGGAACGTAGCCGTACTCATCGAGCTCGGCGCAGATCAACTCGATCTGTTCGAGCTCAATTTCGGCCGGGTCACACCCTTCGGCAAACTCGGCATCGTCCCATCCCTCCTCGTACTCGGGGCACACACAGGTGACTTGCACCGGAGCGCAAGCCATCTGTGTGGGCAGAGATTCACGAAGCTGGGCGTTCTCGGTTCGTGAATCTTCAAGCTGCGTTTGAAGGTCCCACGCGAGCGCGGACAGAAAAGCCACGATCGTAGTCAGAGCCGCAGGCAGCATGAACAATGTGATCTGTGTCGGGGTCAGTTTTACCATCGCTCACCCTACGGAGAACGATAGAGAAGACACCGAAAACTTAGTCGATCACTTCCACATCGTGGCCCTTGAGGGTGGGTTCCACGTTGCAGGCCATATCCCAGGCTTCCCGAGACGACCGGCCGAGCTTTCCCCCACCGTCCTCCACCAGAAATTCCAGAGCTGCCTCCGGAGTTTCATGAACCTGGGCTTTGTGCCGTTCACGTTCAAGCCCTTCCTTGCGCTGCCACTGGTAGACCGCGGTAACGATCTTCTTCGACCCGGTGATGAAGACCTGGACTTGGGTCCCACGAGGAGCTTCTTCGATGTCCACATCGGTGTAGCCCACCAAGATGCCCTGGAATCGCAAAGGACGGTTTTCGTCCCGTTCGAGAGTGTACTCCTGGATGCCGCTCTCGGTGTCGTCTTCTTCTCGAGCTCGGCGTAACGAGTCGAGGACCACACTGTTGCCCTTGATCCGGGTGGGTGCTGGGGTCTGCCGCTCCGCGGCCTCCACCATTTCGTGAACCTCATCAAGTTCAGGCTGGTCGCCCGGAAGTTGAGATGCCTTTTTACTGTCGGTCATTGTGCTGTGTCTCCGTGTGATGGGTCCGTGTTGTACGAACCCGCATCTCCATACTACGCGATCTAGACAATCGTGGGCGCCTTACAAAAAACCCTCTCCAGACGGCACTACTCATCCGGAGGGGGCACGTCCTCTCCTACCAAAGGAGGAACACATGGCTGACCTCATCATACCGCTGAGACGATTTGATTTTCCGCGGGTACTATTTTTACGATGCGGCACTGCCGCTCCCTCTCAGACGGACAGATGGAGAAGAACACATGACGACAGCTACAAAGACCAAAACAAAGGCGACGAATGTCGCCAAGAAGACCTCCTCCAACTCGAAGGCGAAGGCAGCAGCCAAGCCCAAGGCAAAGAAGGTCGCCAAGAAGACCACCGCTCGGAAGATGGACAAGGCCAAGGCGGCCAAGACCACCCCGAAGAAGAAGGCTGCCGCGAAGCCCAAGGCTGCCGCGAAGCCCAAGGCAAAGGCAAAGAAGGCAGCCAAGAAGGCAACCGCCAAGAAGGCGGCTGCTCCCAAAAAGACAGCCAAGAAGGCAACCGCCAAGAAGGCGGCTGCTCCCAAAAAGACAGCCAAGAAGGCGACCGCCAAGAAGGCGGCTGCTCCCAAAAAGACAGCCAAGAAGGCAACCGCCAAGAAAACCACTGCTCGCAAAAAGGCTGCCCCCAAGCGGAGGGCCGCCTAACACCCGTCAGTCAGAGAGGGACTTGAAGAGACCCTCGAGCCCAACTTGGGCCGGGGGTCTTTTCATGTCCGCAGATCAGCCTTCTTCGCCACCGCCACCACTGTCGGCGGGAAGCGGTGGCACATTGCACCCACAGCTCGACTCACAGACCTCCTTGCAGTGGTGTTTCGACCCGCATGCTCCGAGCTTGCAGCAAGCCTCATTGTCGCCGCCAGCGCAGGCCCCGGCATTTTCGATGCACCAGTACCACTTGACCGGGCACCAGTGACAGCTCGGGTCACAGCTTCCAGAAGCCGTGGTTTTCGGGGCCGGCCCGTCGTAGCTGGCACACTGCTGCGCAAACAACCCGAGCTCTTCGAGCAGAGCATCCGCTTCTTTCTGGTCGGCCTCGGGGACTTTGAGCAGGGCGAGCTCCTTCGTGTTCTTGATCTTGGGAAGATTTTTTCCACAGTTGGCTTCGAACGCGTCGTGGGTTTGACGAATCAGGATCATCGCGGTGGCCGGGGACTCGGCCTTTTTGATCTCTTCGACCACGGGATGCTTGTCCACCTGTTCGGCCGTCTGAGGCTCAGGGCAGCCCATCGTAAAGACTAGGCTGGCCAGAACTGAGGTGGGGATGAAATTGCGCATGACTCTCCAACGTACCGGGAAAATAGAGCGAGAACCGCGCTGTTGTTTTCGGGGTTGACACGGGTGTTTACAAAGACTAAACAGTCCGTGTGTCGAGATTCGGAGAACACGTCAGGGCTCGTAGAGAAGCCCTGGGGGCCGAGAGCCCTGAGTATGGGCTCCGCAAGGTCGCAAGCCGTGCGGGCATCTCTCCGACGTACCTGAGCCGTCTGGAGCACGGTAAAGCCGATCCTCCGTCGGAGGAGGTCATCGAGGCCCTGGCACACGAGCTGGGGGAGAACGCCGACGTGCTGCTCGCACTGGCCGGCAAGGTCTCCCCTCGACTCGTCGAGATCATTTCCAAACGCCCAGAGCTGTTCGCCCAGGTCATCGAACAGTTCGCCGATCTACCTGACCACGCCATTGTCCGTGTCGTTCGTGAAGTTCGAGACGGGGAGTGGTAGCCACCAACCCAATGTGAAAAGAGAGAAGAGACAATGCTCGAACTCAGTGGAGACACCCTGAAATTCACGTTCCCCGAAATCCACCCGGACGCGGAACTCACCATCACGTTCGTCCGAACACTTCGGATTCCCGACGACGACAAAACATACCCGCTGCCTCCTGGGCTCGGCACGTTCCCGCTCCAGCACATCGACGATCACCGTGAACGCGTGCCTGCCAAATGGCTCGAACACGGCGGCGTGATGCTCCCCATGTACCAGGCCGAAGCGCTGTGGATCAAGTTCAGTTCCAAGCACATCCCGAAGCGTCGCACTCGCTACCCGTTCGCTGTCAAGATCGGCACAGGCAAGATCTCCGCGATCACTGGTGACGAGTGGGTCAAGGTCCTGGAGGAAGACGACTACTGTGTGGTCCCCGAGCAGCCCTGGATCGATGGGTATGCGGTCGACGACGACCAAGTTCGTCAGTTCGTCGCAGCCCCGCTCGGTGCCGGGTTCACGGCCGAGGAACAGCTCACGGGAAAAGCTGACCACGGCGGCATTCAGATCGAGGTCTACCCGATGGACTTCCTCACCTTCGACAAGAAGTACCCGAAGCAGAAGGAGCACAAGACCAGCGGTGGCGTCATGCGCGGGGCCGGCTTCGGTGGTTTCACAGCCCCCGGGATTTACGCCAACACCTTGTGTCTGAGCGACTCATTGGAGCAGGAGCGGGGCGTCTCTGCCGAGATGGGCATCGGTGCTGGCGGCAAGATGAAGCAGGAGATCTTCAAGGACCCGCACGGCCTCGACGTGTGGCAGCGGTCCCAGAAAGCTCGGTGTTTCGTCCACCTCGCCAACTCGATGGCCTGGGAAGCCATCACCCAGAAGAAGCCGCCCGCGACACCGGTGACGGCTTCCGTGTACACGCGCCAGGGCTACCCGTGGTTCGACTACTACGACGAAAGCCAGGAAGCTCTGGGAGGCACCGAGAAGCTCAAGAGCCTCAAGAGCATCATGGAGAGGGGCTTTCAGAAGGGGATGCCCATGCTGCCCGAGAATGAGTCCGTGGACCCGAGCGATCAGGTCTACGTGGTCAAAGGCAAAGCCGGCGAAGTCCGCGTCGGAGCTTGGTGATCAACGGTCCTCGGGGATCTGGCGCAGGAAGGTCTCCCCGGTCTGGAGATTTCGTTGGGTGAGCCAGAGGGTCCCTTCTTCGTCCGTCCGTGAATACTCGATCACGAGGGGGGTCATGCCATCGTCTTCGTATTGCATGACACGGGACTGGGTTTCACCGGTCGAGTTTTGAAACCCGTCGATGAGGTCCAGCAAAGTCAGTTTCTTGGTCACACGTACGTGCTTCGTATAGAAGCACCAACGAGTTACGCGGCCACTTCGAATTCGAGGCCGTCATCCTCATTGTCCCAGTCGTCGTCGACCCAGGACCAAGTGCGGCCGGTACGGACGTTGGACACAGCAGCACGCGACACCCCGAGCTCGACGGCCAGAGCAGCGTTGCTCAAAGCCGACCCCAGAATATAGCGGACCTTGGCGAGGTCGAGCTTGCTGTTGTGGTTGAGGGTCCCTCGCTTGTGTGGTGCGGTTCGTGCCATCATGATCACGTTTTCAAATCCAGCTCGTGTGTTTGAAGTGGGTGGACAGGGGCGAACTTGTAGCTCTTCTTGCAGTCGTCGCAGAGCTCCGGGTACCCAACCACCCCTCCAAAGAAAGCCTTGCACTTGACGCAGTGCGACTTCATTTCCGCGGTGATCGGGAAATTGAGATGGACTGTTGGAAAAACCATTTGGCTCCGAGGGTCGGGATCGAACCGACGACATCCTGGTTAACAGCCAGGCGCATCTACCAACTGAGCTACCTCGGAATGAACTTTTGGCTCTGAGGGTCGGGATCGAACCGACGACATCTTGATTAACAGTCAAGCGTTCTACCGCTGAACTACCTCAGAATAAGTGGAGGGCCAGGAGGGATTCGAACCCTCAACCTACAGGTTAACGGCCTGCAGCTCGACCATTGAGCTTCTGACCCAGATGAGGGTGAGAAGCAGTCCGAGAGAGCGACACTTGGTGTTCCATCGGAGAATTGAACTCCGGTTTGCGGGCTGAGAACCCGCTGTCCTAACCACTGGACGAATGGAACAGGTTGGTGTCCTGTAGGGGAGTCGAACCCCTGTTACCGCCGTGAGAGGGCGGCGTCCTAGGCCACTAGACGAACAGGACATGACTGGTACCGGAGACGGGACTCGAACCCGCTATCTCGTGCTTGAAAGGCACGCAACTTGACCAGCTAGTCTACTCCGGCAGAAAAGGGATGAACCTTGCCTGCGCGGGGTACTGTCGTTCGTTTGCCTTGGCTCTCGAACCGCTCAGTTACATTCCCCGCGCAGGCATGGTTCACCCTCACGCTCTCGTTCAACGAGAGCGGGCCGCGCGGGGTAGGTATTGAGCAGGAGTGCCATGGTTCTGTTCCACTTCAGGAGTGGAGGTCCGTTCTAGCGGGCTCAGACGCCAGGGTCAAGCCCGTTATTCGAAAAAAGTGAGAACCGCCAAAATCCGCAGTTTGGAGTGTAACCGTCGTGCGGATTGGAGGGGCGCCCTTCTAGATTTCTACAGGTTGAAGACGCGCCCATGCTTGTAGGCAAGGGGGGCCCTCCGAAAGCCATGCTCGACCGGTTTCCGCTTCGTAGATCGTGGCAAAGAAAGTCCGAGTGTCGTCATGGCGACAAATGCAATCGGGGGCTCCTTCGTGACTCGCCAGGATGTACGCCAACTTGCTGGGGGTCAACGGTGACATACGACGCGCCATCGCTGTAGCCACGCTCAAGCGCATTTTCGTTGACGCTTGGTCCCACTTCTCTTCCAAATCGGTCATGCCCCGCATCAGGTAGTGGTTCGTGTGAACCAACAGATCGTCCTCAAAAGGGACCACGGCAACACGCTCCGCAGACCCCTCTAAATCGAGAACCTGTCCCGACGAGTCCGCAAGGATGTTGTTGTAGCTCGATGCCCGCGAAGGATCGAGACACACCTGTGCGGCGAGCTCCAACGTTGGTTGATCCAAAACGGCCCGAGCCAAGATCAGGCGGGGGACCCCAGGGCGCATGTCCTTCGAAGTCAGTTGGTTGCCCGTCAGGATAACCCCGGCCGAGTTGCGACCGACGGCGGGGGCATACCCATCCATACTGATCCCCGTCGAGTTGGGTCGCCCGTCGTCCGGCAGAATCGTTACGATCGTCGGGCCCGGCATCCCCACCCCAGAATCGTTCGTGTGTGCGAGTAGCGTCGTCCCTGTTTTGCTGGCCGACCCCCGAACCACGATGTCCGTGCATCCGCTTGGGGCGGTTTCTTCGGCGTCCCAAAGCTCCTCGCAATACACGATGAAAAGGTCCCGTAGCGGAACCCCGGCTCCAGCAGCCACGCCTTCAATCTCTTTGGCAATCACCGGATAGTGGGACTGGGTTGCTGCCCACGCAATGCGGGTAAATGTTTTGATGTCGTCGTCCGAAACAGGCGGACGATCTGCGCAGATGTGCCGAAAGAAAAGAGGCGAAGCTGCCCCAATGGCAAATCCGATCTCAAAGGGGGACCCCCGGCCAACAACACGTTTCATACAAGCCCTGCTAGCTTTCCGTTCACCTATAGAAAGCCCATAGATGAAATAGGGAAGCCCGGTTAGCAGGCTTTTCACAAAGAGCTTTTCGCGTACTAGCCGTTCCCAGATCCGCCACAGGAGGTGCACTCGAACGGGTAGTCGCCGAGCCCGACTCCACCACACCCTCGACACGCTGACCGACTTCGGTCTCGACGAGAGGAGGGCCCAAATCCCGGTGGGGTTTTCCCCACTGTCGCAGGGTACGTCTTCTGCACAACGCCGTGGAGAAACTTCTGTTCGTCGTGCCCGGTGAGATCGTCACCGATACGTGTCTTGAGGGCGAGTAGCCACAAGACACGCAACTGGTTCGTGAGCCGCACCGTGAACTCTTTGCGCTTTTCACCAAACGCCTCTTGAAGATGCGCTTCGAAGGTCTTGTCGAAGTAGTCAGACATTCCCGAACGCCATTAACCGCAACACTTCGGCCAGCGCTTTGTAGGGGTTCGTGCCGACCCAGTCCGGCTTCTCCCCGTAACCCGTTTCGGAGGTCACAAGGGAGACGCCCATGTAGCGTTCTTCTACATGCCACTGCACGACCACCCTGCGATTTTGGTAGATGAGGTCCAGAAACCAACAGCCGTTCGGGTCCTTGGGGCGCTCCACGTTCGACAGCACAGTAGGGAACGTATCCAGAGCGGCATGCAGGATGTACTCAATCGGCTGTTTCATCCTGTCCCCCCGCGATCGCAGCGTTGGCCACTTTCACGATTTGTTCGTGTTTCCACTGGCAGAGCCAGAACGTCCGCAGGATCTCTTCTCCCGTTTCCTCGTGACGAAGAGCCGCCACACAGAACGTTTGGTAGTCATCCTTGTGGTAGCCCTCGGGCTCGGGACGGGGGTCTACGCGCACGAGTAGCTTGCCGTGGGTGTCGATGTCCCGTCTCACAGCGTGGATGAAATCGTTGGTCGGTAGATCCCCCGGTTCCACTTCTTCGTTGTAACCGGAGATCATGAGTTTGAGACCTTCAAGCTCCCACTGCCCCATGAACTTTTCGATGGCAGTCGTCATGTCTTCGATGATCTGCATCACGTTGCCGGACCACGGCCGGTCGAGCAGCACTTCATCTTGTTTTCCTGGGCGTTCGATTTGGATCATGGGGTTCTCCTAGAGGAGCTTGAGGTCCCCGACGATGTCTTTGACCTGAGAGGGGTGGGCGGGGCCGATGGCGCAACAGGTCCTCGTCGGCACCCCGTTGAACTCGGTCTTGCCGGCATCGACGATGAGCGCACACGGGAGACCGGCTGCCATCGCTTTGTTGTAGACTTCGTCAAGCTGTTCTTCTGATTCGACCCGTACGCAGACCTTCGTGAAGATGCCTTCAAGCCAGTCCCGCATGGTGTACGTGATGTTGGCCGTGAACACGGGCATGTCTGTGGGGTCATGGGGCGACACGCAGCCACGGTCGAAGAACACCTTCATCGAGGCGTGTGCGCCCTGGGCGATCATCTTGCCCTTGCGCATTTTGAGGTCGGTGCGCATCACGATCCATTGCTTGGGTGCTTCGTCGTTATTCATCGAGTTCCTCTAAAATTTCATCGCAGACCTGGACGGTCGCTTGTGCTGCGGCTCGGTTCATAGTGCCCACCGCACGCTCCATCATCTCCGTTGCGGTTACGGGTTCTTGGGGAGGACGCAGGGTGTACAGGCTGAAAAACCCATCCCAAAAAGCCCGCCATTTCGTCCGTGGGGGATCAGGATCCGGGTTCTCTTCCAAGTACGTGACGGAGCGTTGCCGAAGCGCCAAGAGCATCTCGCGTTTGGACGGCGTCTCTCGCCATTTTCCAAGGTCCTCGTCCGCCACGGCTTGAAAGTCGTTGTCCCCACAGACTTCGCAGCGATGATAGTCGGGATCATCGTCAGGATTGTCGCTCGGTACGATGGCGTTGCGACCATCTGGGTGTTTGTGGGAGCAGCCGTCCTCGGAGTACGGGTCAATGAGAATTTTGTCATCGGTCATCGTGACTCCGGAATCCCATGCAGACGTAGCCTTCGACCAAACAGCCAAGCCCCTTTGCGTCGGTCACGTAGGAGATGACGCGTTCGAGTCGGCGCCCCGTGTACTTCTTGGCCTTCGGGTCCCACTCACGCAGGACCAAGGTGTCGCCCACTTTGAAGTCACGGTCGTTGGCTCGGAGCTCGAACGTTTTGCTGCCGTCGTACACAGCCTCGAAATACTCCGGCCACGTTTTGAGGACATGCACACCGACGGTGCTCAACTCAGCGTTCAAACGATCTTCGTAACCAGCCATGTGTTCCGCCAACGCAGGGTACTTTTCGTGCATCTTCCCCAGGAGCTTTTGGGCGTCCTTTTTGGTGACGCCGGCCTTCTCCATTACCCGTTCAGTCTCGGCCGGGGTCATGCCGTAGCCGAGCCCTTTGAGGCCCTGGCTGGACGACATGTAGTGGGAGCCCTCATCCGTGCCCCCGAAGTCCTCGGGCCCAAGAGGATCACCGCTGGACAGCTCCGGATAGGGGCAGTTGTGCTTTTCTCCGAGATACGCGATTTGCGCAGGGCAGTAGGGACACTTCATCTCAAGGGTTATACGCCTTTTCACGAAAAACCCTCCTGGCCTATGTAAAAAGTTCCCTCCCTCCGTGCACGGGATGATCCCGCCAGCGAGGGGTAGAAGGTTTGAGCGGTCAGCTCCAAGTCTCAGACAGCGGACAAGAAGACCAAACAGACCAACAGGAAAATCAGATGGCAACGAAACTCGGCAGGAAAGAAATGCCCTCGGGCTATGGAGTCGATGACTTCAAATACCAAGGGCGCCCTTCTGTGGGCCAGGACGACTTCGGACCGGAAGTGGGCGTCGCAGACATGGTCTGCGTCAACCAGTTCGGGGAGTCGAACAACAACAAGTACTACCACGCAGGCGTAGTCAACGCGTCCGGCGCTTGGTTCGTGTACCTCGAATGGGGGCGTGTCAGTGGCGGCGGCAAATCCTGGGACGGAAATTTCCGTGGCCAAGATTTTCAGTTCGTGCAGTGCAGCGGTGAAGCTGACGCTCGCGCCTTCTTCGAGAAGCAGGCACGCAGCAAGAACATCAAGCGCCTCCAGCAGAAGAAGGTCGGCAGCAAAGAGATCTGGGTCGGTAAGAACGGGAAAGACGGTTACGTCACCATGCGCCTTGCCACTCGGGAACGTGGACTCCCTGATGCCTACGGGATCAAGGACGACTCCGGGGTCGACAAGAGCACCAAGAAAATCTCCAAGAAGGCGACCACCAAGAAGAAAGCCATCCAGAAGATCGACGCACAGCCGCAGGTCATCGCGCTGGCCAAGTCGCTCGTCGGAGGTACGGCCGATTACGCCCGAGCCGCTTCCAAGGCTGCTGGTGTTACGCCGACGATGGAGGCCATTGCGGAAGTCCGCGACGAACTAATCCCGGAAGCGTTGAAGCTCATCCAGAAGATTGGTGACGATGTCGACAAACAGCTCAAGAGCAAGAAGCTCCAAGACCTGTCCACCTACGTCGCCACGATCGTCCCCCGCCCCATCCCCCGTAGTGGCGATGCGTCGGCGGTCATCCTGAGCACCAACAACATCTTTCTGGTCCAGCAGGACCTCGACGCGTTCGAGGCTGCGCTCAAGAACGAGGACTGGGAAGAGGAAATCCGCGAGGACAATCAGGTGGACCCCAACAAGGTCCTGGGCCGCAACATCACCTGGATCGATCCGAAGTCGGAGCATGGCCAGTGGGTGGAGCAGACCTACCTGGGGATGACCAACAACCGTCACGGTCACTTGAGCGGCCAGTTCAAGGTCCTCAACATGTTCGCGGTCGAGGACGTGGCCAAGCGCAAGGCGTTCATCGCCCGAGCCGAGGCCATTGCCAAGAGCCGCAAAGGAACGAAGCACGAGCGTGCTGGTCTGCAGCCCAAGAAGCGCATCGACATCCAGGACATCTCGGACTGGTACGGAGACGCAAACATCTGTGTGGGCATCCACGGCACCCGTGCCGTCAACGTCCAGCCGATCCTGTCGTCCAACCTGCGGCTCCCCAAGAGCCTCAAGGGGGTCCACATCAGCGGCTCTGCCTTCGGCCACGGCATCTACTTTGCGACCGACATCAAAAAGTCGCACGGGTACACGGGCGGAGGTCTCTACGGAGGCGGCGGTGGCATCGCCAAGCGCGGGTTCTTCATGTTCCTGTGCGACCTGACCCTGGGCACTTGCCACATGGCCAAGTCCACGATGTGGAATCAGGTCAACTGTCCGACGGGGGCCGACTCGATTTTCGCCAAACAGCGCGTCACTTCGGTCGCCAATGACGAGCACGTCATCTTCGACCCCAACCAGCAGTTCATTCGCTACATCATCGAAGCGAAGGCCGGACGCTGAGTCATGAAGAGGGCGATCGATAAGCTCGGGCTGCACCTGACGCTCCTCCTCTACAAAAAGGGGGCCGACGATCAGGCGTACGAAGAGATTATCGAGAGTCTTGAGCGGGCCCGGGAGCGTGCCCAAAACGCCCCACAAGATCCACCCGAGGAGGAAACTCCTCAAGAAACCAAGCGCACCATGGACGTGACCAGCATGACGCTGCTCGTTGGTGGAGCGTCCTAACCCAAACGCAAACCAACCGGAGCTCTAAGAGCCAAGGACCATCATGCAAAACGAAGACGCACTGAAAACCGCCATCCTCAAATCCGTCACCTGGGAAGATGCAGTCGATGATTTCATCACCTGCACGACTCAGCTCGGACAGCCGTTCACCAGCGGCCACGTCACCACCCTCCTCCGGGTGTATCGGCCCGAGCTGAACTTCAAGCACGAGTGGATCGGTAGTCGATGCCAGGACAGGTTCTACAACCAGGAAGTGGACTACAGCGGCCAAGTTGCCGTGCAGATCCCACGAGTCTGCGCCGGCCTCGGTCGCACCCCTTCGGGCACCACGGTGTTCGTTTACGGTGCGGACGACGACGATGTCGATGCCTTCCCGTTCGAGCTGGACATCCCCAAGCCGGGCGCTGGCCTGACTCAGATGCCGCAGGAGCACCCCATCCAGCAAGGGGTCCAGATCCAGCCCAAGGTGCCGAGCAAGACCGACATGAAGGCCACGGTCCACGCCGACCACCGCCTGTGCGTGCCTCGCATCGCATTCGAGGCCCTCATGCACGCCACGGGTCGTCGGTTCAAGGCCGGTGACAAGGCGTGGGTCCGTTTCGAGGATGGTCCCGATCGTGCCATCGTGAGCCTGGATCAGGTCCCCAACTCGGTGGACTACGACATCGTCAAAGACCGTGGGCGCATCCTGTTCCCGAAGGCTGGCTCCGGTCAGTTCCAGCACGGGGACATCTTCGCCATCACCGTCGACAACGGCGAACTCGTCGTCGCTATCGACCGCGCCCTGTAGGCCGCACAAACTGAGGCCCCACGCGTCCGGTGTGGGGCCTCAGTCGTTTTGAAAGAGAACCTGTATGGCTATCGGAGATCCACCCTGGGAACAACTACGTTGGGAAGAACGCATCAAGGCATTGGAAGCCAAGGTCGCGGAGCCCCCACCCTCACAGCCGTCAGACAAAGCCAAAATCGACCGCGCCATCAAAGAGCTCGATCTCCTTGTGGACGTGATGCAGGAGAGCTGCGTCGCCAACACCATCACGCTGGACCATGACTGGGGCTATCGGATGGGGACGCTCTTGAAAGAGCTCAAGTCATGATCGTACGAACCATCCACAACCAAATCGAAGTCGCCAAAGAACGAAAATGGGACCGAATCTACTGGGCCATCGATCTCCACGGCACTTTGATCAAGCCCAACTATCGAGACGATGAGCTCCCCACGGACTATTACCCTGACGCAGTAGAAGTGATGCAGATGCTGACGGCACGCCGGGACAGCGCCCTCATCATGTACACCTGCTCATGGCCGAAAGAGATCGAAGCGTACATCAAGAAATTCGCGGCCGACGGTATTGTGTTCGACCACGTCAACAAGAACCCCGAGGTCAAAAGCGAAGGATACGGCCACTACGAAGACAAGCCGTACTTCAACATCCTGCTCGATGACAAGGCGATGTTCGATCCGAACCTGCACTGGACCGACATTCTCCGAGCACTCCCAGGTATCCCACTCCTGGAATAAAGCCGGGTGTGAGCTGTTCGCCCCGCAAAATGAGTCCTCTCGGTTTCAGTCCAATGACGTTCCCTTTTTGTGGATATCGTAGTCCTGATGTGGTTCCTCCGGCTTATCCCGGCGTGCCCGGCCGAAGGATGGGTTACGTCGGAGTACGGCTATCGGCAGGACCCGATCACACATCGACGCAAGTTCCATCAGGGTATCGACATCGCCAACAAAGCCGAGACTCCGATCTACTCCCCCTGGCAGGGGAAGGTTGTTCGAGTCTCCAAAAGCCGTTGGCGGGGGCGTTACGTCGTGGTCCAGTCGGGAGACATCCGGCTTACGTTCCTGCACCTCCGAAAAGCCACCGTGGCCACGGGGGATCAGCTACGAAGCGGGGATCAGATCGGTCTCATGGGCAGTTCAGGACGGGCCACAGGCCCCCACGTACACCTGGAGATGCGCTACGAGGGGAAAACGAGAAATCCCTCCTTTGCTCTCTTACGGTGTCCCTCGCTCTCGTAGCGTATAAACCTCGACGGCGCCCCCTCACCACGGGCACCAGGAAACCCCAACCCTTCCTCCGAGGGTGAGGGTCCCCGGTTCGTTTCATCAGTCCAGTCCCCAAGGAAGGCCATCCGTGATTTTCTCCAAATTCTTCGCAGCTCTGCGCGCTCAGTTCAACAAGCTCGCCAACGTATTTTTCGAACAGGACCCCATCGCCATGATGCGGTACGAGCACGACAAGGCTGTCGAAGCCGTCAAGGACGGACGTGAGGGTCTTGAGCAGTACCGTGGCCTCGTCGAAGGAGTCACCCGTCAAGTTCGTGATGGCGAGCAAAAGACCAAGAAGCTCAAGGCTCAGGCCCAGGCGTACCTCAAGGCGGGCCAGCGCGACACTGCCGGCCAGTTCATGATCCAGTACAAGCAGGCCGAAGACGATCTCGCACGCAACACGGAACAGTTGGCGCAGCACGAGCAGGCGTACGAGAACCACCTCAAGAAGTTCAAGCACGCCAACAAGATGCTTGGCGAAGTTCGCCAGAAGATCGCCCGCTATGAAGCGGACCTCAAGATGTCCGAAGCCGAGGCGCAGACTGCCAAGATCAGTGAGAGCTTCGAGTTCAACGTGACGACCGATTTCGGCCAGTTCGAACAGGTCATCCAAAGCAAGATCGACAAGAACCGCGGTGCAGTTCGAGTCGCCACCGACCTCAGCGAAAAGGGCATCGCTGATATCGAAGCCCAGGAAGCCATGGAGGCAACCTTGGCCGAAGATGCCCTCCGCGAACTGGAAATGGAAATGGGTCTTGTGACCCCCGCAACCGAAGAGATCCCCGAAGTTGAAAAACAGCTCGGACCCGTGACCGAAGGAACGAACTAATCATGTCGAACCAACCGAAACCCGCCTTTTTTCTCGCTATCGCGGCCGTCGTGATCGGCCTTCTTGGCTTTGCCATGTGGAGGTTCACCGGGACTACCGATGACGCCCAGACAGCGCAGAAAAACACCCCGCAGCTATCCGATGAGGAGATGAAGAAGCTCCAACAGCCTGCGGAAAACCCTGACTCCACAGCCATCACCACCGTCAAAGAATACAAGTTCGTGGACGGTCAGAAGCTGCCTGACGTGAAGGGAGTCAGTGACTACAAGCCCATGCAGGACAACGTCGTCAAGTTCTCCATCAACGTGTGGGCAGGATGGGCTCCGATCATCCACGCCAACGAGGGATTCAAGCCCGGCAAAATGTGGAAGACCCAAGACGGCAAAGAGTTCAAGGTCGAGCTCGTGCTCATCGACGACCCCGTGGCAATGCGTGACGCATTCGCGGCTGGCAACATCCACATTGGGTGGGCCACCGTGGACATGCTCCCGCTGTTCCTTGAGTCCTTGCACAAGGACTCCCGCGCCATGCCTCGCGTGTACCAGCAAATCGACTGGTCCAACGGTGGTGACGGCATCGTCGTCCGCGACCGCATCAAGTCGATGGCAGACCTCAAGGGCGAAACCGTCGTCCTTGCACAGAACAGCCCTTCGCAGTTCTTCGTCCTGAACGCGCTCATCAACGCTGGTGTCCAGCCGGGCGACGTGAAGTTCAAGTACACCGGTGACGCTTTCGAGGCTGCCGCTGCTTTCAACGCTGACTCGTCCATCGCGGGTGTCGTCACTTGGGCTCCGGACATCTACAACCTGAGCGAAGCCTCGGGGAACCGGATGCTCGTCAGCACCTTGACCGCCAACAAGCTGATCGCTGACGTGTGGTACTCGCGGGCGGACTTTGCCAAGGACAACCCGGACATCCTCGAGGGGCTCGTTCGCGGCATCTTCGATTCGATGGTCGATTTGAAGGACGAGGGTCAGAAAGACCAAGTTGCCAAATGGATGTCCGATGGCTTCGGACTGCCAGTGGCTGACACCAAGGGAATGCTGGCCGACGCACACTGGACCAACTACGCGGAGAACCGATCATTCTTCATGGACCAGAACAACCCCACGAACTTCGAGCGCACCTACGACAGCGCATGGTTCCTCTACAGCAAGATCCGTGTCGTTTCGAACAAGACCCCGTTCGAGCAAATCGTGGATTTCTCGATCATTCAAAAGCTCGGAAAAGACGCCAAGTACTCCAGTCAGAAGGACGAGTACCAAGTCAAGTTCACCCCCGCGACGGCGTCGTCCATCCAGGCCGAAAGCTCGGAGATCTTGACCAAAACGGTTCAGATTCGGTTCTGTCCCAACTCTTTCGACATGTCCCTGATGGACCCGTTGAATCCCGGCAAGCTGTGTGACCCACATGCAAGCGATGTAGTCGAAGAAGTCAGCAAACTGGCGGGTCAGTACGGAGCCGCACGCATCGTCATCGAAGGCCACGCGGACTCCTCGAACAAGGGCAAGTTCTCGCCTGAGCCGATCCTTGAGCTCTCTCGCAACCGTGCGGATGCGGTCAAGGAGAAGTTGGTGGGCGAATACGATCTGGTCCCTAACCAGTTCGCTACCAGTGGCAAAGGTTGGGATGTTCCTGCGGATGCCAAGGACCCCATGAACCAAGCGAAGAACCGTCGGGTGGAGATCAAGGTCTACCCGCTTGAGGGTGGCTGATGTCTGATTCGAAGCCCATGAAGGAAGCCGAGGTGGACCCCGGCAAGGGTAGCCGCCTCGGTTTGTTCACCCTGCGCCGCGAGCCCTCGACATTGGTCAAGATGGCCCTCGGCGGGGGTACTCTCCTCGCCCTCCTGGCCCTTTGGTTTTGGGCCACGGCGGGGCAAGCAGAACAACGCGTCATTGCGCCCACGATTCTCTCAAGCCCCCACGAAGTTGTGGCGGGTTGGGACTCGCTCCTCAACGAGCGGGGCCTTACCGAGAGCATCCTGGCCACGCTCAAGCGCGTCTTCACGGGCTTCGGTCTTGCCATCGTTTTCTGCGTTCCCCTGGGCATGGCTGCCGGTGCGTGGCGACCTCTCGCTGCACTTCTGGCTCCGGTAGTCATGTTCAGTCGGAACATCCCCATCGCGGTCCTCGTGCCGCTCACGATGGTCTGGTTTGGCCTCGAAGAGTCCCAGAAGATCATGTTCATCTTCATGGCGACGTGGGCCTTCATCTTCTCCGACGCAGCCACTTCTGTGAACAGCGTCCACGAGAAGTACGTCGAAACGGGACAGACCCTTGGCGCAAGCTCGTGGCAGATCTTCACGAAGATTCTGGTGCCCCTTGCGCTCCCCGATATTTTCACGAAGCTACGTCAGCTCTTCGGTCTCGCGTTCGGTTACATCATGCTGGCCGAACTCATCAACACCGATTCCGGTCTCGGGTTCCTGTTGCGCATGAGCCAACGTCGAGGCGCGACTGAACACATCTTCCTCATCCTGTTCATCATCACGGCGCTCGCGGTCCTCATTGACCGCTCCCTGGTGTGGTTCCAACGAGGGCTCTTTCCGTACCGAAAGGACATCAAATGAGCGACGAAACCAAGAAACCAGAGGAACTCCCCAAAGTGGAGATGGCTGAGTTCGATCCCGAACAGCCCAAGAAATTGAGCGGCACCGTCACATTCCAGCCGGTGGTGCCGCTTGTGACTCCCAGGTTCGCACCGCCCCCGAGCAGCGCCTCGAAGGCCGATGCGGTGCCGCAACCGATGCCCACCGACGTGGTGACTTCCAAGCTGTCCGTCTCAGAGGCCGAAGAGGTGGTTTCCGGTACGGTTAAAGTCCCCGAGCCCACCCCTGAGCCCGGAACCCCAGAGATCAAAGCTCCGGAGTCCCCAGAAGAGGCCGAGAGCGCCCCAGAGGAGCTCGAAGCCA
>Ga0307377_10001301_pt1 | contig 32256 bp, 19 predicted proteins | sample TR3MG_FD_202535 | JGI IMG/M metagenome (GOLD analysis project Ga0307377, IMG submission 202535) | Soil microbial communities from Risofladan, Vaasa, Finland - TR-3 | ecosystem: Environmental > Terrestrial > Soil > Coastal area > Acid sulfate soil | place: Finland: Risofladan, Vaasa | collected... | reverse complement strand
GACACCGTGCAGGTCCAGCGCCTGAGCCTCCAGGTTCAGATTCAATGCGCCCTGGCGCAGGCTGCCGGTGCCGGACAAGTGTCCCGCGTTCCCGAGGTCCAGGCGCACGTCCTTCAACGCCAGCGCCTCGGGCACACCCGCGAAGGAAAGCTGCGCCGCGCGCAACGGCAGCAGCGACGCATCGACCGGGCCGGGCAGGGCGTTGGCGAGTTTGAGTTCGCCGGCGTAGGCGCCGCCGCCCTGCGCGCGCAGCGTCAGTTCGGCGCCGATGTCGGTGTGCGGCAGGTCCGCGTCGATGCTGCGCGCATCGAAGCGCTTGAGCCGCAGCGCAGCCTCATTCAATGGCATGCGCGCGAACGGCGCGAGCGCCGCGCGCAGTTCGGCCTGCGCTTCGTGCCAGGTGCCCGTCGCCGACACGCGGATATCGGCCAGTCTGCCGGCCAGCGTCGCGTGCACCGCATACGCCTGCGCTCCGTCGTCGCGGCTGAGGCCCGCGCTGCCGCTCAAGGCGTACGGCGCCGTATCGGCAAGCGTCAGTTCGGCCTCGCCCTTGCCCCAGGGCGTTTGCAGCGAGGCCAGCGTGTGGAAGCGCCCCGCGGAATTGCGCAGCTGCAGTTTGAGCGCGTGCAAATCATAACGCTTGCCGTCGGCCGCGAGCGCCAGCGTATCGACGTTCGCGCTGCGGATCTCCAGGCGCAGTGGCAGGCGCAGCGTCTGCGGCAGCTGCAGCGGCTCGGCGGAAGGCTTTCCGGTGTCGACCGACAGCGCATGCAGCGCGAGGCTGCGGACCAGAATGGTTCTGGAAAACAGCAGCGCGCGCGGCGACCAATCCAGCGTCAGCCCGCGCCCTTCGATGCGGCGGTCGCCCTCGGCGAACGTGAACCTGCCGATGCGCAGCGGTCCGTAGAGCGAGCCGTGCACGTCTTCGAGCGCCAGCCGGCCGGCGCTCGCGTTGACGGCGCGCGCCGCCAGCCAGCGCAGCGCCGTCTCGCTGCCGGCGAACCAGAGCGTGCCCAGCACCGCGCAGCCGAGCAACAGCACGCCGGCCGCCAGCGCGGAGCGCCATGTCCATATGCGCGAGGTCGAAACGCGCGCCATCAGAACGGAATCCCCACGGAGAAATGGATGCGTGTCTTCTTGACTTCGCGGCCGTAGGCGATATCCAGGTTGAGCAGCCCGATCGGGCTTTTCCAGCGCGCGCCCGCGCCATAGCCGTGCACCGGCTTGAAATCGCGCAGGCTGTCGGCCGCGTTGCCCATGTCGTAGAACACGGCTGCACCCCACTTCTCGGTGATCCAGTGCACGTATTCCGCACTGGCCACGCCGAGATAGCGCCCGCCGACGATCGCATCGCCGCTTTTCACGCCCAGGCTTTGATAAGCGTAGCCGCGCACCGACTGGTCGCCGCCGGCGCGAAACAGGTAATCCGAGGGAATTCCCTGGCTGCTGCGCGCAAGCGTCGCGCCGAACTCGGCGCGCAGGATCAGTCCGTCGCGCTTGCCCAGGCGGTGGTAGTAGGTCGACCTGATGTAGCCGCGTACGAAATTCTGGTCCGACAGCAGTGCTTTGGCCGCGACGCCGACCTGGGCGTTCAGCAAGTATCCTTCGCTGGGGTAGAGCAGGTTGTCGACTTTACGCCGCGTCCAGCTGTAATTGGGTACCAGCGCCTGGCTCGAGGCGCTCGGCGCCCCGGCGATGTCGTCGTGCTCGGTTTCGAACTGCAGGCCGTAGGCGGTCTCGGTCGCGCCGTTCACGCGGCTGCGCTTTGCGTCGAGGACCAGCTTGCGCGTGGTCTGGCCCTGGATGTCGCTGCGCTCGCCGAGCGCGCTCAAGCTGTCGACCCTGCCGTCGGCGGTGCGCGGAAACTGCAGCTCGCCGCTCAGCGACTGCGTTTTGCGGTCCAGTTTCAGCAGGCTGGACAGCCGCCAGGCGCGGCCGAGAAAATCGAAATCCTGGTATTCGACCTGGCCGCGCGGCCCGGTGTTGGTGCTTGCGCCCGCGCCAAAACCCAGTTTGCGCGACTGCGCTTCCACCAGCTGCACCTTTACCGGCACGCGCCGCGGCCGCGCGGGGTCGATGGCCGCGCTGACGGTTACCCTGGAGAAATAGCGGCTGTCCTGCAAACGCGCCTGAAGCTGCAGCAGCTTTGCCTGCGAATAGGGCGAGCCCGGCTCGATCTGGTTGAGCCGGTCGACGATGCTGCGCGGATAGCGCTTGAGGCCGCTGACCTCGAGCGCGCCGAAGGTAAATGCCGGCCCGCTGTCCAGCACGACTTTGAGCGACACCTGCCGCGTCTGCGGGTCTACCGTCGCCTGGCTGAACGCGATTTTCGCAGCCGGGTATTGCCCGGTGAGCAGCAGCTGCAGTATGCCGCGCTTGGCTGCTTCCCACTGGGCCTGGCGAAATACCAGCCCCGCGCGCAAGGGCCAGCTTTTGCGCATTGCGGCGAGCCGCGCGCTGCGCGCCGCGGCCGGGATCGCGCCGCGCAGCTCCAGGTCCACCGCGGCGACGCGCGACGGCTCTCCCGGCTTGACCACGAAGCGCGCCTGCCATGCGCCCCGGCGCTGCGCGAGCGAGGCGTCGACCACGGGGGAATAGTAGCCTTCGGTCGCGAGCAGTTCGCGGATCTGGTCCGGCGTGCGGCGCACCAGGAAGCGCAACTGGTCCGCGTTCATGCGCGGGTTGTCGCGCGCGGTGTAGATTTCCAGGTGGTCCTGCAGCAGCTTGCGGTATGCCTGGGGTACATCCAGGTCCACTGAATAGACGAACGGTTTCGTCTGCGTCTGCGCCTGTGCGGCCAGCGGCATGAGCAGGACGAGGCACGCCGCATAGAGCACTGCGCGCGCGGATATTCCTCGCATTTGATTCAGAAATGACATTTGACCGCTGTGCGCCTGGGTCTTGTCGGGCGCCGACGCAGGGCGGCGCTGTCTTGCGTGTGTAGCAGCTTGTTCGCGATCAAACCTTTGGTTCCGCCTCGGGGCCGATTGCTTGTACCGTGCCGCTGCGGCTGGTCACGCTCTGGCGCTCCATTTCCGTGGTGCGTGCGCGCAGTTCGGCATTGCTCGCCTTGAGGCTGTCGATCTCCTTGCGCTGGCGTCTGATGAGCCAGTTGGAGCGCAGTGTCGCCGGCGTGGACACCAGGGCGACGATCAATGCCCCCATCGCGAGCGCAAGCAGCATGATCACCCCGAGCGAACCGTCGAAACGCCAAAAGAGAAACACGACCGTTGCCGGCACCGTATTCTGTACCGCAAACATGACGCCGCCGATGGCAATGACGATCGCAACGATGACGGAGAGCTGCATATCGATTTCCTTGGCGCGCAGAGCTGCGAGGGTGTGCGGGATCGCGATCCCGCCGGGACGCGGGACATACAAGTTAATACTGACCTTGGCCCACGCGCCTGTCAAGCTGCGCGCCGGCTTCGCGCGGCGATCGCGGCTTTCGGTCGAGGCGCGCGGAATGATGCATGCCGCCGCACTCGTGCGCCGGCGCCTGTCTTCGCCCCCATCGACGCTGCTTAAAACGCGACTTCGGTCCGCAGGCCGGCGATCCAGGCCGTGCCCGACGCTGCGCCGAACCCCGGCCGGGCTATGCGCTGAATCACGGGCTGCAGTGCAAACCACGGCCGCAGCTGCACGCGGTAGGTCAGCTCGATCGCGGTCTCCGCGCTCGCTGTCGGCGCGCCGGTTTCCAGGGACAGGACCTGCCTGAATTTGGCGCTGGCATGGGCACGAGCGATCCCCAGGGCCAGCACGTCGTCGTCGCGCCCCGGCAGCAGCCCCTTGTAGCGCAGGCCTGCGGTCAGCGAGTAGTCGATGCGATTGACGTTGCGCTCGGCCACGGCGTAACTCGCGAACGCCGCCAGACCCTGCTGCGCGTCCTGGGGCTCCCGGTACAGCGTCTGCTCCGCCAGCAGGTAGGCGCCTTTCGAGCGACGGCGCAGCGGATTTCCCGCGCTGTCGACGTCGGTGAGATCGGGGAGGCGGGCGGTGTACTCCCAGTATCCCAGCGCGACCTTGCTGATCGGGGCCTGCTCCGTTTGCTCGCGTTCCCGCGGCCGCGCCGCGCCGCGCCGGCTGCGGTCAGGCGCGACCGCGGTTTCGAGGCGCGCCGGGCTGAGTCCGATTTCGGCGATGAGGAAGGCGCCGTCCCCGCGCCTCAGGCGGATGTGCGTACCTTGCGGGTTGTTCGGATCGCCCGGGACGCCGTCCAGCACGGCCATCTGGGCATAGATTGCCGGATTGGGCTGATATTTGACGCGTGTGCCGAACGCGGTCGTCGGAAAAATCGACGGTCCATTGCGCCCGCTTTGCGCCAGTACCGCCGTGGTGCCGAACGCCGGGTGCAGCAACACCGCGCTCGACTCGATGACGTCGAATTCCGAGTTCACCGCGTACACGCCCGCCAACGCCGAAAGTCTGCCGTCGAAGGCGCGTTGTTCGATCCACGCCTGATAGAGCTTGGTGGTGTTGGTATTCACCTCGATGTTGTCGACGCCCATGAAGCTGTGGACATTGTGCGCGTTGAGCCCCGACCCCTGATCGCTGATGACATGCACCAAGGCGGTGGCGCCGCGCCAGCCGGCGAATTTTCCGAGGTCGAAGGCGAACCTGAGGTCGATGTTGTCCATGTACTTCGCGCTACGGCTGGTACCGCCGGATAGATTGGCGAGGACATCGCCGGTGTACAGGAGGCCCGTGCTCAAGCCGCGCTCGCTCATGCGCGTGCGCGCGCCGCCCCAGTCGCCGGTGAGCGTCTGGGCGTTCCAATCGGGCGCGGCCTGTGCCGCGCAGGGACGGCTGGAACACGCCAGGAGGATGAGCAGGCCGCATCGCAGCAATGCGCCGCCGGAATTGCGTGTGGCCGAAATCATTCCGTCCCCGCTCGATCGCGCCGGTACGGCGGCAACTTTGCACCGCAGTCCTTGCAGAAGCGCGCGCTTGCCTCGTGCCCTTCGCTCAGGCACTCGTGCCAGCTGCGCGTGGTCGGAACGCTCTGGCCGAAGCGGCGCGCGGTCATCTCCGCGGTCACGATTCCGGTGGGCGCGGCGAGGATGCCCCAGCCGAGCAGCATCGTCACGGCGGCGATCACGCGTCCGAAATCGGTATGCGGCGCGATGTCGCCGTAGCCGACCGTGGTCATGGTCACGATCGCCCAGTACACCGCAACCGAAATGCTGGTGTAGCCGTGCTCGGGGCCTTCGACCACGTACATCAGGGTGCCCATGAGCAGCGCGACCATCAGCACCACCGACAGGAAGATCAGAATTTTGCGCCGGCCGGCCGGCTTAAGGCGCTCGCGCGTAGCGGATTCGGCCAAAACGAGGTCTCCGTCGGAAAAAATAAGCTGGCACGTTGCGCGCCCGCTTCTGCTGCGACCGCGGTTGCCAACGCAGCCTCGGCGCGTGCAAGGGCACTGGTCGCCGGATGCGGGACGATGTTACACGTTCTCATAGGGCAGGGGTACCGCGCCCGGCCGCCGCAGGGTGATTCAAGGTTGGCGCATATCCTCGATCATGCTATCCTAGTAAAACAGTCAACCATTGCGACGCTGCGCGCCGATATCTGACGCGGCGAAGCGCAAGCTTCAATCAGTTCTTCGCCCGTTTCGCCCATTGCACGAGGGCGGGCCCCGGATTCTCGCAGCATCCTGCTCCGATGCAGCCGCAGCGCGCTGGCGCCAACGACAACCCGACAGGAGAACGATTTTGCTGACTGATCACGACATCTATCTGTTCAAGGAAGGCACCCACGCGAAGCTGTACGAGAAGTTCGGCTGTCACCTTGCCGAGCGCGGCGGCGTTGCCGGCGCGCATTTCTCCGTTTGGGCGCCCAACGCGCGGCGCGTCGCGGCGATCGGCGACTGGAACGGCTGGAATGCCAATGCTGATCCGCTGCAGCTGCGGGGGGACGGATCGGGCGTATGGGAAGGTTTCGTCGCGGGCGTTGCGCACGGCCATGCGTACAAGTACTGCATCGAATCCAACGTCGGCGGCTACCAGGTGAACAAGGCAGATCCCTTCGGCGTATTCTCCGAAGCGCCGCCGCGTACCGGCTCGCGTGCCTGGAAGCTCGACTATGAGTGGGGCGACGCGCAATGGATGGCGGCGCGGCGCGCCGCCAATGCGCTCGACGCGCCGATGTCGATCTACGAACTGCATCTGGGATCGTGGCGGCGCGTGCCCGAGGACGGCAACCGCTCCCTCAGTTATAGCGAACTGGCGCAGCCGCTCGCCGAGTATGTGCGCGAGATGGGGTTCACGCATGTCGAGTTCATGCCCGTCACCGAGCATCCGTTCTACGGCTCCTGGGGCTACCAGACCACGGGCTACTTCGCGCCGACCGCGCGCTACGGCAGCCCCGAGGATTTCATGTTCCTCGTCGACACCCTGCATCAGCACGGCATCGGCGTGATCCTCGATTGGGTGCCTTCGCATTTCCCGGGGGACCAGCACGGACTGGTGTACTTCGACGGCACCAGCCTGTACGAGCATGCCGATCCGCGACAGGGATTTCACCCGGAATGGACCAGCTACATCTTCAACTACGGGCGCAACGAAGTACGCGGCTTCCTGATTTCCAGCGCGCTCTACTGGCTAGACCGCTACCACGTCGACGGGCTGCGCGTGGACGGCGTCGCTTCGATGCTCTACCTGGACTATGCGCGCAAGGAGGGCGAGTGGGTGCCGAACCGCTACGGCGGCAGGGAGAACATCGAGGCGGTCGAGTTCCTGCGACTGCTGAACCAGGCGGTGTATCGCGATCATCCGGACGTGCAGACCATGGCCGAGGAGTCGACTTCCTGGCCGATGGTGTCGCGGCCGGTGTACCTCGGCGGCCTCGGCTTCGGCTTGAAATGGAACATGGGCTGGATGCACGATACGCTCAAATACATGAGCCAGGATCCGATCCACCGCAAGTATCACCACGACCAGCTGACATTTTCCATTTGGTACGCTTTCTACGAGAATTTCGTGCTGCCGCTGTCGCACGACGAAGTCGTGCACGGCAAGGGTGCACTGATCGGCAAGATGCCGGGCGACGCCTGGCGCCAGTTTGCGAACCTGCGCCTGCTCTACGGCTATATGTGGGGACATCCGGGCAAGAAACTGCTGTTCATGGGCGGCGAATTCGGCCAGCGGCGCGAATGGGCGCACGACGAGAGCCTGGAGTGGCATGTGCTGCAGTATGCCGAGCACGAAGGGCTGCGGCGCTGGGTGGCCGACCTCAACCGGCTCTACCGCGCCGAGCCCGCGCTCTACCAGGTCGATTTCGACCAGTCCGGCTTCGAGTGGGTCGACTGCCACGACAGCGAGCAGAGTGTGCTGAGCTTCCTGCGCAAGCCGCGCGGCGGCGGCGCGGCGGTGCTGGTGCTGTGCAATTTCACGCCGGTATCGCGCGCGAACTACATCATCGGCGTGCCGCAGGGCGGCTACTGGCGCGAGCTGGCGAACAGCGACGCGACGCTGTATGGCGGCAGCGGCATGGGCAATCTCGGCGGCGTCGAAGCATCCCCGGTCGCGGCGCACGGGCGCTTTCACTCGCTGGCCGTCACCCTGCCGCCGCTTTCAGTGTTGATGTTCAAGAATGAGGCCGGAAATGGCTGAACGCGGGATAGATGCCGGCGACGGGCGCATGCGCGCGGTGATCGAACGCGTCACGCCCTCGGTGGATAACGGGCGCTTTGCGGCCAAGCGCATCGTCGGTGACGCGGTCGTGGTCGAGGCCGACTGCTTCACCGATGGACATGACTCGCTCGCCTGCGTGCTGCTGTGGCGGCGCGAAGGCGAGGCGGCATGGCATGAAACGCCGATGGCGCCGCTGGGCAACGACCGCTGGCGCGCGAGCTTCGTGGCGCAGTCCGTTGGCCGCTACCAGTACACGGTCACCGCCTGGGTGGATCATTTCCTCTCCTGGCGCCACGATTTCGCGCGGCGGGTGGAGGGCGAAGACCTGCGCGTCGCGGCGCTGGTCGGCGCCGGCCTCATCGAAGACGCGGCGCGGCGCGCGCGAGCAGACGACGGCAAGGGTCTGCAGCGCTGGGCCGAGCGGCTGCGCGCCGCCGTCGACACGCAGGAGCTGAAGGCGCTCGGCCTCGACGAGGAACTCGCCGCCATCGCCGGGCGCTACCCGGACCGGGGCTTTGCCAGCACCTATCCGGTGGAGTTTCCGCTGGTGGTGGACCGCGAGCGCGCGCGCTTTTCCAGCTGGTACGAAATGTTCCCGCGCTCGGCGGCGCCAGAGCCGGAGCGGCACGGCACCCTGCGCGACTGCGAGGCGCGCCTGCCCGGCATCGCAAAGATGGGATTCGACGTGCTCTACCTGCCGCCGATCCATCCGATCGGACGCGTCAACCGCAAGGGGGCGAACAACGCGCTCGCCGCGGGGCCCGCGGACCCGGGCAGTCCCTGGGCGATCGGTTCGGCCGAAGGCGGGCACAAGGCGTTGCATCCCGAGCTGGGGACGCTGGAGGATTTCAGGCGGCTGGTGGCGAGCGCGAGGACGCACGGCATGGAGATCGCGCTGGACATCGCGTTCCAGTGCGCGCCGGATCATCCTTATGTCGAGGCGCATCCGCAATGGTTCCGCTGGCGGCCCGATGGCACGGTGCAGTACGCCGAGAATCCGCCGAAGAAATACCAGGACATCTTTCCGTTCGAATTCGAGTCCGATGATTGGCGCGGCCTATGGCAGGAACTCGCCGACGTGTTCCGCTTCTGGGCCGGCGAGGGCGTGCGGATTTTCCGCGTGGACAATCCGCACACCAAGCCGTTTCCGTTCTGGGAATGGGCGATCGCCGAATTGAAGCGCGAGTACCCGGAGGCGTTGTTTCTCGCCGAGGCATTCACCCGGCCCAGGGTCATGCACCGGCTCGCCAAGCTGGGTTTCACCCAGTCCTATACCTACTTCGCCTGGCGCAACACCAAGCACGAACTCATCGAATACTTCACCGAGCTCACGCAGGGCCCCGGGCGCGAATACTTCAGGCCCAACGTCTGGCCGAACACCCCGGACATCCTCACCGAGTACCTGCAGTTCGGCGGCCGCCCCGCCTTCATCGTGCGCCTGGTGCTCGCGGCGACGCTGGGGGCGAACTACGGTATCTACGGGCCGGCGTTCGAGCTGCTCGAAGCCGACCCGCGCGACCCGGGCAGCGAGGAGTACCTGAACAGCGAGAAGTATCAGATCCGCCACTGGGACCTCGATGCGCCACAGAGCCTCGCCGACCTGATCGTGCGCGTCAACCGCGCCCGCCGCGACAACTCCGCGCTGCAGTCCGACGCGTCGCTGCGCTTTTTCCCGGTCGATAACGACAGCCTGCTGTGCTACGCCAAGTCGGACGCAGAAACCGAGAATCTGGTGGTGACGGTGGTCAATCTCGACCCGCACCATGTGCAGTCCGGCTGGGTCGAGCTCGATCTGGCGGCGCTTGGCATCGATGCGCAGTCGCCGTATCAGATGCACGACCTGCTCTCCGACGCTCGCTTTCTCTGGAGCGGCGCGCGCAATTTCGTCCAGCTCGATCCGCAACGGGCGCCCGCGCATGTGTTCACGCTGCGGCGCAAGGTGCGCAGCGAACGCAACTTCGACTACTTCCTGTAATACGCCGGGAACGCGCGATGAATAAGCAAGAGAAGCTCTCTGCGGACGAAGCGAAGCGGCAGGATGCGGCGGCTGCACAGGCCCAGGACGACGCGCTCTGGTACAAGGACGCAGTCGTCTACCAGCTGCACGTCAAGGCGTTCTTCGATTCCAACGGCGACGGCCTGGGCGATTTCCCCGGCCTGATCGAAAAGCTCGACTACGTGCGCGACCTCGGCGTGAACACCATCTGGCTGCTGCCGTTCTATCCCTCGCCGCTGAAGGACGACGGATACGACGTTTCCGACTACCACAACGTGCACCCGCAGTACGGTACCCGCGGCGACGTGCGCACGCTGGTGCGCGAGGCGCACCGGCGGGGGCTGCGCATCATCACCGAACTCGTGGTGAACCACACCTCGGACCAGCATCCCTGGTTCCAGGCCGCGCGCCGCGCGCCGGCGGGATCAAGCAAGCGCGATTTCTACGTCTGGAGCGATACCGACACCAAGTACGACAAGACGCGCATCATCTTCACCGACACCGAAACTTCCAACTGGACCTGGGATCCGGTCGCCAAGGCGTACTACTGGCACCGTTTCTTCAGCCACCAGCCGGACCTCAATTTCGACAACCCGAAAGTGCTGAAGGCGGTGATCCGCGTGATGCGCTTCTGGTTCGACATCGGCGTGGACGGATTCAGGCTCGATGCCATTCCGTATCTGGTCGAGCGCGAAGGCACCAGCAACGAGAACCTGCCGGAGACGCACGCGGTCATCCGCGAGATCCGCGCGCAAGTCGACGCCAATTACAAGAACCGGCTGCTGCTCGCGGAAGCGAACCAGTGGCCCGAGGACGTACGCGAGTATTTCGGCGACGGCGACGAGTGCCACATGGCCTACCACTTCCCGCTGATGCCGCGCATCTACATGGCGATCGCGCAGGAGGACCGCCATCCGGTGGTCGAAATCATGCAGCAGACGCCAGAGATTCCCGACAACGCGCAGTGGGCGATCTTCCTGCGCAACCACGACGAACTCACGCTGGAAATGGTGACCAGCAAGGAGCGCGACTACATGTACCGCATGTACGCGGCCGATCCGCGCGCGCGCATCAACCTCGGCATCCGCCGCCGGCTCGCGCCGCTGATGGAAAACGACCGCGAGCGCATCAAGCTGATGAACAGCCTGCTGCTGTCGATGCCGGGCTCGCCGATCATCTACTACGGCGACGAGATCGGCATGGGCGACAACATTTTCCTCGGCGACCGCAACGGCGTGCGCACGCCGATGCAGTGGAGCCCGGACCGCAACGCCGGCTTCTCGCACGCCGACCCGCAGCGGCTGTATCTGCCGCCGATCATGGACGCCGTGTACGGCTACGAGGCAGTGAATGTCGAGGCGCAGGCGCGCGAACCCGCGTCGCTGCTCAACTGGATGCGGCGCATGCTCGCGGTGCGCAAGGGCAGCAAGGCTTTCGGGCGCGGGCGCTTGTCGTTCCTCAATCCCGGCAACCGCAAGATCCTCGCCTACCTGCGCGAGTACGGCGAGGAGACCATTCTGTGCGTCGCCAACCTCGGCCGCTCGGCGCAGCCGGTCGAACTCGACCTGGCGCGTTATCGCGGCCGGGTGCCGGTGGAGATGTTGGGGCGCACCGCGTTCCCGCCTATCGGCGAGCGCTTCTACCTGCTCACCCTGCCGGCCTGCGGATTCTACTGGTTCCGCCTCGCAACCGACGTCGACGTGCCGCACTGGCACGAGGAGCGTCTGGCACCCGAGGAACTGCCGGTGCTGGTATTGTTCGACGGCTGGACCAGTTTCTTCCGCGACCGCGTCGTGCCCTGGCGCATCCGCATGGCGGAGAAGCTGCGCGTTCAGTTCGAGACCGAGACGCTGCCGCGCTACATCGCCACGCAGCGCTGGTACGCAACCAAGGGCGAGGCGATCAAGCGCGCGGCCCTCAGCGACTGGGTGCTGTGGAGCCCGGGCCAGTCTTCCTGGCTGATGGCTCTGCTGCAGGTCGAGGCGGCATCGGGCCAGAGCGCGTACTTCCTGCCGATGACGCTGGCCTGGGGCGACGGCGACGACGAGCAGGTGCGCCCGCTCGCGGCGGCGATGCTGGCGCGGGTGCGCCAGCAGTCGCAGCTCGGCGTGCTTGCGGATGCGTTCGCCGACGAGGCGTTTTGCCGCGCGGTGGTGGAGGCGATCGGCGCCGGGCGCGAAGTGGCCTGTGCGCAGGGCAAGCTGCGTTTTACCCCGACCAAAGCCTACGCCGGCCTCGCCGGCGATGCGGTCGGCAAGCTGCCGCTGACGCGACCGAAGTTCCAGAGCAGCAACACCGCGGTGATGGTGGGCGACCGCCTGTTCCTGAAGGGCTACCGGCGCATCAGGGAAGGCGTGAATCCGGAGTTCGAGGTCGGGCGCTTCCTGACGGAGGTCGCGAAGTTCGCCAACTGCGTGCCGGTGGCAGGCGCACTCGAATACATCGCCGCCGACGGCACGCCGACCAGCCTGGCGCTGCTGCAAGGCCATGTCGTGAACCAGGGTGACGGCTGGTTGTACACGCTCGACTACCTCGGGCGCGCCTTCGATAGCTGGCTCGCCACGGCGGCCGAGCCGCACGCGGATGTGCACGGTGCCTATCTGTCCCTGGTGCAGACCCTGGGCACGCGCACCGCGGAGCTGCACCGGGCGCTCGCGCTGCGCACGGGTGATGCGGCCTTCGATCCCGAGCCGCTCGAAGCGGCGGACCTCGTCACCTGGAAGCAGCGCGTGCACGACGATGCGCTCGCCATGTTCGCGCTGCTGGAACAGCTTCAGATACAGTTCCCGCCCGCCGCGCTGGCCAACGCGCGTACGCTGCTCGATGAGCGGCAACGGCTGCTCGCGCGGATCGAGGCCTGCGCCATACCGGCGAGCGCCTGCCTCAAGACCCGCTACCACGGCGACTACCATCTGGGACAGGTGCTGGTGAGCAGCAACGATTTCGTCATCATCGATTTCGAGGGCGAGCCGGCGCGGCCGCTGGCCGAGCGCCGCGCCAAGCACTCGTCGCTGCGCGACGTCGCCGGAATGCTGCGCTCCTTCGATTACGCCCGCTGGAGCGCCGTGCTGCGCGATACCTACACCGATGCCGACCGGGCCAGAGTCGCGCCGTTCGCGCAGGGTTGGGCGCGGGAGACCCGCGAGACCTTCCTGCGGGCCTATGACGAGACGGCACGCGGCAGCGGCCTGTATGGATCGTTCGCCGAGGTGCAGGGACTGATCGAGCTGTTCGAACTGGAGAAAGCGCTGTACGAACTGCGCTACGAGGCCGGCAACCGCCCGGCATGGATCAATGTTCCGCTGCAGGGCGTGCTCGCGCTGTGCGGGCTCGCCCCGGACGCCTGAGCTCACAGCGCGACGGCTACAAAAGGAGGGTGATATATGGAAAAAGTCGACATCATGCTCGCGCCGGTGCGCGCGTTCCTTGTTCAAATCGGCGAGTTCCTGCCCAAGCTCGCGCTGGCGATCGCGGTGCTGATCGCGGGCTGGATGCTGGCCAAGTTCGCGATGTTTGCGACCGAAAAAGCCTTGCGCGCGATCAACTTCAACGTGCTCACCGAGCGCGCCGGCCTGGACGGGTTCCTGCATCAGGGCGGCGTCGGGTCCGACACCACCAGGATCCTGGGGCTGCTCATCTATTGGCTGGTGATCCTGGCCGCACTCATCATCGGCTTCAACGGCATGGGGCTGACCTACATCACCGGGCTGCTCGGCCAGATCGTCCTGTTCGTGCCCAAGGTCATCGTGGCGCTGCTGATCCTCGCCTTCGGCGCGTACTTCGCGCGCTTCGTCGGCAACGCGGTGATCGCCTACTGCAAGAACATCGCCATCCAGGACGCAGAGGTGCTGGGCAAGCTGGCGCAGTACGCCATCATGACCTTCGTCGTGCTGATCGCGCTCGACCAGGTCAACGTGGGCGGAGATATCGTCCGGGAAAGCTTTCTCATCATCCTCGCCGGAGTCGTGTTCGCCATGGCGCTCGCATTCGGCCTCGGCGGCAAGGACGCGGCGGCGGAACTCATCGACCGCTGGTGGCCGAGAGATAACAAGAACGACGGGGATTAGCGCGCGCAGGGTGAAGCGCTGCACCGGCCGCGGCGCGGGCGGTTTGAAATCGGGTCGCGGCCCGGGGCGCAGGCGGCGCTCAAGCGCAGGCAGTCACCGCGGCTCGGGGACCGGCTGGCAATGCAGCGTCACGACATGCCTTTCGACCGTCAAAGTCTTCGGCAACGCTCCGTCGTGGATGATCAGGGTGACCTTCGACTCGAGCACTTCCGACATGATCGCGCCGACGCGCACGCGCGTGCCTTTGGGTATCACCAGGTCATCCGCGGTCGCCGGTTCGATGAATTCCAGTTCTTGCCCGACCTCCAGATTGAACATCGCCATCCCCTGAAATTAGTCTGAACAAAACATAGCATCTGCGCCGGCGCCGGCCGTTGATCTGGATCAACGGCCGACTTGCCCGGCCGGCCCTCGCTGACCGAACAACACGGATGTCGGCCTGCGACCGAAGACTCCGGCCGGTGCGCGCCACGCGTTGCCGCGCGCGCAAGGCGCTGCAGGCCGAAGGCATTCACGCGGTCGTCTCTGCGCTGGCACAGGCAATTTCGAATATTCTTTCACACTTGTGCGCTCGTCGGTGGAGACGCATGTTCTGTTCCGCCCGCCGGCGCTTCTGCGGCGAGCAGGCGCGCCGCCTTTGCCGCCTGCTGTGCGGCGCGATGGATGGCGCTTGCGGCGCGCAGACGGGCATCCATATCCGCCACGGGCATGAGGTTGCGGGCGCCGGCTTCCAGGAGTTCCGCCTTCAACATCTGATAGCTTCCTTCCAGGTTCTGCAAACCGGCTTCGACGTCGGCCGCATGTTTCCGATCCCGCCCGGGGTCAACGCGGGAAAGCAGCGTCATTGCCTGAGCGAGAAAGCCGCCGCCCGCTTCGATCAGAGCCGGCAGGGGCGTTTCGCGCGCCGCAGCTGCGGCCTCCATGGCCAGTTCCGCGACCGCCTCGTAGTAGCGCGCCACCCGGAGTATCTGCGGCAGGTGTCGGGCGCTGTCTTGCGACATGCCGGCCTGGTTTATGCGCGAAATAAACCCCGCCACCGCGGTATTCAGCCGGGCTACGATTTGTTGGTCCCGTGCGAGTTTAGCGTGATCGGCACCGGCCATGACCTCACCCATCATGCGCAGGGCAATGCCGCCCATGCGCCGCACTTCCTGCTCCAGGGCGTTCAGCGCCAGAGCCGGTATTGCTGCGACGTTCGCATCCAGATAGCGCGGCCGGGCCTCGTCTTCCTCCGCAGCGCGGAAGCGCTTTTCGAGAAACCGTGCCATGCGGTCGGCCATCGGCCAGATCAGCACCACGCCGAGCAGGTTGAAGGTGGTGTGAAAAAGGGCGAGCTTGGTAGCCGGAGCCGAGCCGAGGTGCAGCGCTTCTCCCGCCGCGCCGATCGCCGATACCAACCAAGGCAGCAGCGCCAGGGCGACGGCACCGGTAAGGACATTGAACAGGATATGCGCGGAGGCGGCCCGTTTGGCGTTGGGCGTGGCTCCGATGGCGGCGATCAGCGCGGTTACCGTGGTGCCGACATTGGCGCCGATCACCACGGCTGCGGCGCCCTGGGCCGTGAGCAGTCCGCCTTGGGCGGCAGTCAGCGCGATGGTCAGGGAGGCACTGGAGGATTGCATCAGCACCGTGAGCACGATGCCTATCAGCACCTGCATCAGCGTGTCCGTGACGCCTTCTCCTTCCGGCAGCCGGAAATCTGCCGCTAGCCCGGAAAAGGATTCCTCGAGCATGTTAATGCCCAGGAACAGTACACCGAAGCCGGCCAGGGCCAGTCCCAGCGCGCCGCGCCGTTTTCCCTCGCCGGTCAGGCGCAGCGCCATGCCGACGCCGATCAGTGGCAGGGCCAGCACGTCGATCTTGAACTTCAGCCCGACCAGCGCCACCAGCCAGCCGGTCATGGTGGTGCCGACGTTGGCGCCGAACAGTACCCACATGGACTGCTCCAGCGTGAGCAGTCCGGCATTGACGAAGCCGATCGTGGCCACCGTTACGGCGCTGGAAGACTGTACCAGGGCCGTCACCAGGACGCCGGAGGCCAGCCCGCGCAATCGGGTCTTGGTGGAATGGGCGAGGACGCGCTCCAGCGCCGGACCGGCGGCGAGTCTAAGGCCGTCTGTCATCAGCCCCATGCCGAGCAGGAACAGACCCACGCCGCCGACAAGACCGCCGATTGCCGTCCAGTCGCTCATGTGAACCCTTCCTGGCGTTTGCCAAGAATTGAACGCCGGCATCGCTGGGCTGCTGTCATTGCCGGAAATTCGCGTGCCGGCACCGCTTGCCGCTGCGACGAGACATTGGAAGTGCCGCTACCGTGACGAAACGACCGCTGCTTTCACTTGAACCGGGATTTGGCAGAATCTATGGCCTCGCCCATGGCATCCCATGCCAGTTCAATGCCGGCCTTCATGTCTTGCCAGGCGCCTTCGCCTGCATTTTGTAGCTGCACCATCGTCTTCTTGGCGTCGTCGCGCCGCGAGCGCAGCGCTTCGATTTGCTTGTAGTAACCGGCTCGGGCGTCTGCGCTCACCAGGTCCGCCTTGGCGACCAGACTGTCGATTTCCGCGTTCCAAAGATCGAGCTTTGCGTGCATCTTGCGGACATATTCGTTTTTCGTGCTCATGGCAATGCCTTTGCGTTGCTGAGACGGGAGGAATATGGCTTAGGCGCTGCACCAGCGGGGCCGTCTCAACAACCCGCCGTTCGAACGATTGCCGGTCAGGCGCGCCGGCGCCATTCGTCGCCCAAGTGCAAGCATTGAACGGGTCCCGCCTTGAGGCTTGATGCAGATCATAAATGGAGGCGATAGTCCTGAATGCCGCCCATGGCAATCCCGTCCTCGCCCTGTCGGTTGAGGGTCGCGGCGGGCGCCGGTCAACCGGACCAGGGTGATCCGCGCCTGGGTGCGCGCGCACGCGCATCTACGCGGCATCGTTACAGCCCTTATAATACGCTCTAGGCATTCCGAAAATGCCGGCGCGCGCGACGGTGCGCCCACCCGCTCCCTTGCACGTCCATTTGCGAAAACGCATTCTCCACGAGGCATAGAGCATGAACCCGATTACCGCCGTATGGCCCGGCCGTCCCTATCCCCGCGGCGCCATCTGGGACGGCGAGGGCGTCAACTTCGCGCTGTTCTCCGAGCACGCGCACAAGGTGGAACTGTGCGTGTTCGACGACGAAGGCCGGCGCGAGCTCCAACGCATCGAGCTGCGCGAGCAGACCGACCTGATCTGGCATTGCTATCTGCCCGAGGCGCGTCCGGGGATGCTCTACGGCTATCGCGTCCACGGCCCGTACAAACCCGAGGAAGGGCACCGCTTCAACCCGAACAAGCTGCTGCTCGATCCGTATGCGCGCAACATCGACGGCCAGGTGCACTGGAGCGACGCGCTGTTCGGCTACACCATCGGCCACAAGCGCGAAGATCTGTCTTTCGACCGGCGCGACAGCGCGCGCGGCATGCCCAAATGCAAGGTGACCGACCCGGCGTTCACCTGGGGCGACGACCGGCGGCCGAACGTGCCCTGGAACGACATGATCATCTACGAGACGCACGTGCGCGGATTCACCATGCGCAATGCGGAAGTCCCGCCGTCGATGCGCGGCACTTACGCGGGGCTCGCAAGCAGCACGTCGGTCGAGTACCTCAAACGCCTCGGCGTCACCACGATCGAGCTGATGCCGGTGCACGCCTTCGTCGACGACCGCTACCTGGTCGAGCGCGGCCTGACCAATTATTGGGGCTACAACACCATCGGTTATTTCGCCCCGGAGCGGCACTATTCGGCCTCGGGCAAAGTGGCCGAATTCAAGACCATGGTGAAGACGCTGCATTCGGCGGGGCTGGAAGTCATCCTCGACGTGGTCTACAACCACACGGCCGAAGGCAATCAGCTTGGCCCGACGCTGTCGTTCCGCGGCGTGGACAACGCCTCCTACTACCGCCTGACGCCGGAGGACAAGCGCTATTACGCGGATTACACCGGCTGCGGCAACACGCTCAACATGGTGCATCCGCGCGTGCTGCAGCTGATCATGGATTCGCTGCGCTACTGGGTCACCGAGATGCACGTCGACGGTTTCCGCTTCGACCTCGCATCGGCGCTCGCGCGCGAGCTGCACGCGGTGGACCGCCTGGGCGCGTTCTTCGACGTCCTGCGCCAGGATCCGGTGCTGAGCGAGGTCAAGCTCATCGCCGAGCCCTGGGATCTGGGGGAAGGCGGGTACCAGGTGGGCAACTTCCCGGTCGGCTGGTCCGAGTGGAACGACAAATACCGCGATACCATGCGCGCCTACTGGAAAGGCGACGGCGGCCTCATCGGCGAATTCGCGCAGCGCATCACCGGCTCGAGCGACCTGTACGGGCGTGGCGGGCGCCGTCCGCACGCGAGCATCAACTTCGTCAGCGCCCACGACGGGTTCACGCTCGCGGACGTCGTGTCCTACAACGACAAGCACAACGACGCGAACCAGGAGGACAACCGCGACGGCAGCGACAACAACCTGTCGTGGAACTGCGGCGTCGAAGGACCCTCGGACGACCCCGCGGTGCGCGCGCTGCGCGCGCGCCAGCAGCGCAATCTGATCGCCACGCTGCTGCTGTCGCAGGGCGTGCCGATGCTGCTCTCCGGGGACGAGCTCAACCGCAGCCAGAACGGCAACAACAACGCCTACTGCCACGACAACGAACTCTCCTGGATCGACTGGCGGCTGGACGACGGCAAACGCAAGCTGCTCGCGTTCACGCAACGGGTCATCGCGCTGCGCCGGGCGCACCCGGTATTCCGGCGGCGCGACTTCTACAAGGGACACCCCGTGCGCGGCCTGGGCGTCAAGGACATCGCATGGCTGCGGCCGGAGGGCGGCGAGATGACCGACGACGAGTGGAACCAGCACTTCGCGCGCTGCCTCGGCGTGTACCTGGCAGGCGAGGCGCTGACCGAGACCGATGAGCGCGGCCGGCCGGTGCGCGACCACAACTTCCTGGTGCTGTTCAACGCGCACCACGAAGCGCTCCCGTTCACGCTGCCGGACTATGCCGGCGGCCGCTGGCGCGTGCAGCTCGATACCGCGTACGAGGAAGGGCTGGCAATCGACGGGACCTTCGATGCCGGCACCACGTACGACCTTAAGGGCCGCTCCCTCGCGCTGCTGCGGCAGCTGAGGACATGATGCGCGCCGCGCTGCCCGGTGCGCGCTGCGGGCCCGCCATGGCGTACCCGAACGATCCGGAGGGCTGAGCATGGCGGCGCCGGCATCGATCGCGACGCTCACCTATGCGGTGCGGATTCCGGTGGTGCTCAAGTACCTGGGCGAGCTCGCGCTGGTGCTCGCGGCGCTCGCGCTGGTGCCGGCGCTCGCGGGATTGTACTACCGCGAGCCCGGCATCGCCGCCAGTTATCTGGCCGTCGCCGTCGCGCTGGCGGCATTCGGCTGGCCATGCGCGCGCAGGACCGAGCCGGCGCACATTCAGGTGAACGAGGCGCTTGTGGTGACTGCAGCGGCATACCTGCTTGGCAGCTTCGCCATGGCTTTCCCGATCATGGCGGCCGGTGTACACATCGAGGATGCGTTGTTCGAAGCCGTGTCGGGGATCACTACCACCGGCCTGTCGATGATCACCGACGTCGAACGGCTGCCGCGCACTGTGCTGTTCGGCCGCGCCTGGCTGCAGTGGTTCGGCGGGCTAGGCATCGTCGTGTTGTCGATCGCGCTGCTGCTCGGAAACGACGTCGCGGCGCGCCACTTGGTCGAGCCGGCAGAGGCGGGCGAGCATCTTGCGACCACGACGCGCGCATTCGCGCGGCGCATAGCCGTCGTCTACATCGTGCTCACGCTGCTCGCGATTGCGCTCCTCGCGGCGCTCGGCCTGCGCGCATCCGAGGCCGTCAACTACGCGCTAGCCGCGATTTCGACCGGCAGCTTCGCGCCGCAGAATGCGGGCGTGGCCGCGGTCGGCAGCGCGGGCGCTCGCGTCGCCATCATTGCGATCGGCCTGTTCGGCGCGATTTCGCTGCCACTGTATTTCGCCTTAGCACGCGGCGACTGGCGGCGTGTTGCGTCCGACCCGGAGACGCGCGTGCTCGGCGTTGCGCTCGTCGCCGGCTTCGCCGCGCTCGCATTCATCGCTTTCCTCCGCGACGCCGCTGGCGCCGTGGCGGAACTCCCCGGCTTGGCGCTGCTGACCGTGTCGGCGCAAACCACGACCGGATTCGCCCCGATCCCCGTCGCGACCCTCGACCCTGCCTCCAAGCTGGTGCTGATGGTCGCGATGACCGTGGGCGGCGCCGTCGGCTCCACCGCGGGCGGCATCAAGCTGCTGCGCGCGATCCTGGTGCTGCGCTTGCTGCAGCTGCTGCTGCGCCGGCTGAGCATGCCCAGGCGTGCAGTGGCTGAGTTGCGCGTCGGCGGGCGCAAGGTCGAAGCCGACGAAGCGCTGCGGGCTCTGCTGTTCGTGCTGCTGTTTCTGGTCGCGGCGCTCGTGTCATGGATGCCGTTTCTCGTGGCAGGCTATGCGCCCATGGATGCGCTGTTCGAGGTCGTCTCGGCGCTGGCGACCGCGGGGCTGTCGACCGTGATCAGCGCGCCCGGTCTCGCAACCGGGCTCAAGGGGGTGCTCGCCGCGGACATGCTGTTCGGCCGGGTCGAGCTGGTCGCGATGCTGATCCTGCTTTATCCTGCAACCTGGTTTGCGCGGAGGTCTTCGGAATCATGAGAGCCGTATTCGTCGGCGCCAGTTCGCTTTCGGTGATGAGCGCGCGGCTGCTGGTCGCGCGCGGGCACGAGGTGGTGATTATCGAGCGCGACAAGGCGGTGATCGAAGCGCTCACGCCAGGACTCGACTGCGGCTTTTTGCACGGGGACGGCGCCAGGCCGGGCGTGCTGCGCGAGGCCGATCCCGAACACACCGACTTCCTTTTCTGCCTCACCGGCTCGGACCAGGCGAACATCATCGCGAGCCTGGTCGGACGCTCGCTCGGCTTCGGCAGCGTCGTGACCAAGATCGACGACCCCGAGCTCGAGCACATCTGCCTCGAACTGGGCCTGCGCAGCACCATCATTCCGTCGCGGACCATCGGGCGCTTTCTCGCCGACATGTTCGAGGGGCACGATCCGCTCGAGGTTTCGGCCATGATTCGCGGCGAGGCGCGCGTATTCTCGTTCGTGGTGCAGGAGGCCGATGCGGCGCCGGTCGCTGAGATCGGGCTTCCGCAGGGCTCGCGCGTCGTCTGCGCCTATCGCAACGGCAAGTTCATGCTGCCCGATCCGGATACTGCGCTGCGCGCGGGCGACGAGGTGATTCTGATCACCGAAAGCAAGCAACTCCCTGCGCTCGAGGAGCGCTTCGGCCAAGGCAAGCGCGACACCCCGCCGAAGAAGGATAAATCGAAATGAAGCAGCGCCATGCGATGCCCTTCGGGGCCGAGGCGCGCGCCGACGGCAGCACGCGCTTTCGCCTCTGGGCGCCCGGCGCCGCGCGCATGGACCTCGAGACCACATCCGGCGGGGTCGCGTCGGGCATGGCGATGACCGCGCTCGACGCAGGCTGGTTCGAGGCGCACGTGGCGCATGCGCCCGCGGGCACGCGCTATGCGTATCGCACGGGCGGCGCGCGCATTCCCGACCCGGCGTCGCGCTTCAACCCGGACGATGTGCATGGCGCAAGCATGGTGGTGGACCCGCTCGCGTTCGAGTGGAAGGACGGCGGCTGGAGCGGCCGCGCGTGGGAAGAGGCGGTCATCTACGAACTGCACATCGGCACGTTCACCCCGGAAGGCACGTTCGCGGCCGCGATCGGGCGCCTCGATTATCTCGCCGATCTGGGCGTCACCGCGCTCGAGATCATGCCGGTGGCCGACTTCCCCGGGCGGCGCAACTGGGGCTATGACGGCGTGCTGCCGTTCGCGCCGGACGCGTCCTACGGCAGGCCCGAGGAATTGAAGCGCCTGGTCGAACAGGCCCATTTGCGCGGGCTCATGGTGCTGCTCGACGTCGTCTACAACCATTTCGGGCCGGAGGGAAACTATCTGCATGCCTATGCACCGCAGTTCTTCAATGCCCGCCATCACACACCCTGGGGCGCGGCGATCAATTTCGACGCCGAGGGCGCGCGCACGGTGCGCGACTTCTTCATCCACAACGCGCTGTACTGGGTGGAGGAATACCGCTTCGACGGGCTGCGCCTGGATGCGGTGCATGCGATCGCCGACGATTCCGATCCCGACATCGTGACCGAGCTCGCGCGCGCGCTGCGCTCGGGCCCCGGGCGCGAGCGCCACATTCACCTGGTGCTGGAGAACGACCGCAACCAGGCGCGTTACCTCGAGCGTGATGCGGCGGGCCGGCCGCTGGCGGCGAGTGCGCAATGGAACGACGACCTGCACCACGCCCTGCACATCCTGATCACCGGGGAGCGCGACGGCTACTACGAGGACTACGCGGCGCGGCCGCTGTGGTACCTCGGACGCTCGCTCGCGCAGGGCTTCGGCTATCAGGGCGAGCCCTCGCCGCATCGCGACGGCGCTACGCGCGGCGAGCCGAGCGCGCACCTGCCGCCGGCGGCGTTCATTTCATTCCTGCAGACTCACGACCAGGTCGGCAACCGCGCGCTGGGCGAGCGGCTGTGCGCGCTCGCCGCGCCGCAGGCGCTGCGCGCGGCGCTCGCCTGCGTGCTGCTTGCGCCCGCGCCGCCGCTCTTGTTCATGGGCGAGGAGTTCGCGGCGAGCACGCCGTTCCTGTTCTTCTGCGACTTCGGACCGGAACTCGCAGCGGCGGTCACGCGCGGGCGGCGCCATGAATTCGCGCGCTTCGAACGCTTTCGCGATCCTGCGGCGCAGGCGGCGATTCCCGACCCGAACGACCCGCAGACCTTCGCCGCTTCGAAGCTGCGCTGGGACGAAGTCGGCCGCGCGCCTCACGGCGAATGGCTCGCGCTGCACCGCGAACTGCTGGCGCTGCGCCGCCGGCTGATCGTGCCGCGGCTTGCGGGCATGCGCGCAGGCGGCGATTTCCGCGTCGAGGACGGGAGCGTGCTGCGGGTGCAATGGACCCTGGGCGAAGGCTCGCGCCTGCACCTGCTCGCGAATTTCGCGGCGAGCGCGAGCGTTCCGGTGACGCTGCCGCCCGGCCGAAGTCTGTACGCGAATGCACCGCTCGCCACGGACAATGTCGAGCGGCGCGAGCTTCCGCCCTGGTTCGTGGCGTTCACCTTGGAGGGCGTGACAGCGTGAACGAGCACGAGCTGCTGCAACGCCTGGGGCGGATGCACGAGATCGCGCCCGATTACTTCGATATCTGGGGCCAGCGCCACGAGGTTCCCGATGCGAGCCTGCGCACGCTGCTCGGCGCGTTGGGGGTGCGCGCGGGCAGCCCGCAGGAAGTCGACGATTCGATCCGCGCAGCCGAGTTGGATGTCTGGCGCGCCGTGTTGCCGCCGGCGATCGTGGTGCGCGAGGAAGCCGCGCCGTGGAAGTTGCGGCTGAACCTCCCGGTGGCGGCAGCGAATTGGCCCCTGAGCTGGCGGCTGACGCAGGAAAAAGGGGCGCGCCGCGAAGGCGCGTTCTATCCCGCATCGATCGAAGTCGCCGCATCCGCCGAACTCGACGGCGAGCGCTTCGTCGCGCGCGATTTCACGCTGCCGGTCGCTGCGTCCTGCGGCTACCATCACCTCGCCATCGTGCACGACGGCGCGGTGCTGGGCGAAGCGAGCTTCATCGTCGTCCCCGACCGGTCTTTTCGCCCACCCGCGGTGGAGGGCAAGGGCCGGGTCTGGGGCGCGGCGGTGCAACTCTATGCGGTGCGCTCGGAGCGCAATTGGGGCATAGGCGATTTCACCGACCTGGTGACGCTGCTCGGGCAATGGGGTGCGCGCGGCGCTGGCGTCGTCGGGGTCAATCCCCTGCATGCGCTGTTTCCCCACAACCCGGAGCACGCGAGCCCCTACAGTCCGTCCTCGCGCTGCTTCGTCAATGTGCTCTATCTCGACGTCGAGGCGATAGCAGACTTCGCCGAGTGCGAGGAGGCGCGCACGCTGGTGCGCGCGCCCGAGTTCCAGTCACGCCTGAAGGCGCTGCGCGATGCCGATCTGGTGGACTACGCCGGCGTCGCGGAAGTGAAGCTGCCGATGATCGAGCGCTGCTACGCGCATTTCCGCAGCCGCCACCTCGCATCCGGCACGCAGCGCGCGCAGGCGTTTCGCGCCTACCAGGCGGCTTATTCCCCGGCGCTCAGGCAACAGGCCCTGTTCGAGGCGCTGCAGGAGCATTTCCACCGCGAGGATGCGCAAATTTGGGGCTGGCCCGTCTGGCCCGAAACCTACCGCGATGCTTCTGCGCCGCAGGTTGCCGACTTCGCCGAATCCCACGCCGAGCGCGTCGAGTTCTACGAATACCTGCAGTGGCAGGCGGAATTGCAGCTCGAAGCCGCCGGCAGGCGCTCGATGGAACTGGGTCTGGGCGTGGGCTTGTACCAGGACCTTGCGGTTTCGGTCGACCGCGGCGGTGCCGAGGCTTGGGCCAACCAGGATCTGTATGCCATTGCGGCGAGCGTGGGCGCCCCGCCGGACGATTTCAACCTGCGCGGACAGGACTGGGGCCTGCCGCCGCTCGCGCCCGAGCGCCTGCGCGCGGCGGCCTATGCGCCGTTCATCGCCACGCTGCGCGCCAACATGCGCCACTCGGGGGCATTGCGCATCGATCATGTGATGGCGCTCGCGCGCCTGTTCTGGGTGCCGCAGGGCGGCGAACCCCGCGACGGGGCCTACGTGCGCTATCCGTTCGAAGACCTGGTCGGCATCGTCGCGCTGGAGAGCCATCGCAACCGCTGCATGGTCATCGGCGAGGATCTGGGAACGGTGCCGGACGATGTGCGCGCAACGCTCAGTCGCGTCGGCATTCTGTCCTACCGGGTGCTGTTTTTCGAGCGCACGCAATCGGGCGACTTCAAGCCGCCGGCCGAATACCCGGCCGACGCGCTGGTCACGGCCGCGACCCACGACCTGCCCACGCTCGCCGCCTACTGGGAAGGGCGCGACCTTGCGCTGCGCCAGGAACTCGGGCTGTTCCCAACCGCGGAAGTGCATCAGGCGCAGGTGCTCGCGCGCGCGCAGGATCGCGCGCGGCTGCTGCTCGCGCTCGAGCGCGGCGGGCTGCTGCCCGAAGGCGCCAGCGTGGACCCGGTGTCGCTGCCGGAGATGACGAATGCATTGCTGCGCCAGCTGCAGGCCTACCTCGCGCGCAGTCCCTCGCGCGTGCTGGTGGTGCAGCTGGAGGACGTGCTCGGCGCGCGCGAGCAGGTAAATCTGCCCGGCACCACCAGCGAACATCCGAACTGGCGGCGCAAACTGTCGCTGGCGCTGGAGCGCTGGCCCGAGGACGAGCGCTTCACCGAACTTGCACGCGCGCTCGCCGCGCTGCGGCCGGCGGCGCAACCGCAGCGCGTCGGCCAGGCGGCGGCCGGCGCCCGGATTCCGCGCGCGACCTACCGCCTGCAGCTCAACCGGGAATTCACTTTCGCCGACGCAGCCCGCCTGGTGTCCTACCTGGACGCCCTGGGGGTGAGCCATGCCTATTGCTCACCCTATTTGCGCGCGCGCCCTGAGAGCACGCACGGCTACGACATCATCGACCACAATGCGTTCAACCTCGACCTCGGCGGCGCGGAAGGCTTCGAGCGCCTGTGCGCGGAGCTGCGCAAGCACGGCATGGGGCAGATCCTCGACATGGTGCCGAACCATATGGGCGTCATGGGCGCGGACAACGCCTGGTGGATGGACGTGCTCGAGAATGGCCCGGCGTCGGCATTCGGCGAGTTTTTCGACATCGACTGGCAGCCGGTCAACCCGGAACTGGTGAACCGGGTGTTGGTCCCGGTGCTGGGCGATCACTACGGCGTGGTCCTCGAGGCCGGCGAATTGAAGCTCGCGTTCGAGGCCGAGCGCGGCTCGTTCAGCGTGTTCTATTATGACAACCGCCTGCCGGTCGATCCGCGCGACTACCCGCGCGTGCTCGAGCGCGCGCTGCGCTCGCTCGAGGGAATGCAAGTGGCCGAAGACGCTGTGGCGGAGGCCGCAAGTCTGGCCGCGGCGTTCGCCCACCTGCCCTCGCGCAACGAGACCGCCGCGGAAAAGACCGCCGAACGCAACCGCGACAAGGAACTGCACAAGCGGCGCCTGGCGCAGCTTGCGCGCGAGCATCCGGCAATCGCCGAGGCGATCGGGCACGCGGTGCACGCCCTCAACGGCACGCCCGGGCAGCGCGCGAGCTTCGACGCCCTGGACGCATTGCTCGAAGCGCAGGCCTACCGGCTCGCGTTCTGGCGCGTGGCCTCGGACGAGATCAACTATCGGCGCTTTTTCGACATCAACGACCTCGCCGCGCTGCGCATGGAAAACGAGGCGGTGTTCAACGCGACGCACGCTTTCGCGCTCGGGCTCGCCGCCGAGGGCAAGGTGGATGGCCTGCGCATCGATCACTCCGACGGCCTGTACGATCCGGCGCAGTATTTCCGTCGGCTGCAGGAACACTACGCGCGCCTCGCCGGTCTCGGTGCGCCGGGAGAGGAGGCGGACGGTCGTCCCGCGCGCCCGCTGTACGTGGTGGTGGAGAAAATCACCGCGCGCCATGAACACGTCCCCACCACCTGGGCGGTGCACGGCACCACCGGCTATCGCTTTGCCACGGTGGTGAACGCCCTGTTCGTCGACCGCCAGGCACGCTCCAAGCTCGGCCGCGTCTGGCGCAGCTTCTCCGGCGAAAGCGCCGACTTCGACGAAATCGCCTACCGCGGCAAGCGCGACATCACGCGCGCCGCGCTCGCCTCCGAGCTGACGGTGCTCGCGACCGAGCTGCTGCGCATCGCGCGCGCGGACCGGCGCACGCGCGACTATACATTCAATACGCTGCGCCGCGCGATCGCCGAGACCGCGTCCTGTCTTCCCGTCTATCGCACCTACGTCGCCGAGGGGCTCACGCCGCAGGACCGGCGCTACATCGACTGGGCGATCGCCCATGCGCGCAAGCGCATCCGCGCGGCCGACGCGAGCGCTTTCGACTTCCTGCGCCTGGTGCTGCTGGTGAGCCCGCCGGAAGACGCGCAGCCGGCGCTGAAGGAACGCTACCGCGCGTTCGCGATGAAGTTCCAGCAGTTCACCTCGCCCGTGGCGGCCAAGGGCGTCGAGGACACGTCGTTCTACAATTTCAACCGCCTGGTTTCGCTGAACGAGGTCGGCGGCGACCCGGACATGTTCGGCATGTCGCTCTCGGCCTTCCACGGCGCAAGCGCCGACCGCGCCCTGCGCTGGCCGCATACCATGCTTGCCACTTCGACCCACGACAACAAGCGCGCCGAGGACGTGCGCTGCCGCATCGACGTGATCTCGGAAATGCCCGCTGCCTGGCGCCTGGCGCTGCGCCGCTGGAGCAAGATGAACGCCGGCCACCGGCGCACGCTCGACGGCGCCGCAGCGCCTTCGAGCAACGACGAGTACCTGCTCTACCAGACGCTGCTCGGCACCTTCCCGAACGAGACTATGGATGCCTCCGCCCTTGAAACCTACCGCGAGCGCATCGAGGGGTATATGCTGAAGGCCGCGCGCGAAGCCAAGCGTTACACGAGCTGGGTCAACGTCAACGCCGAGTACGAGGAAGCGCTGGCCGGATTCGTGCGCGCGCTGCTCGGGCGGCTGGAAGCGAACCCGTTTCTCGAAGACCTGCGCCTGCAGGCGCAGCCGATCGCGTGGTTCGGCATGCTCAACAGCCTGTCGATGATGCTGGTGAAGCTCACTTCGCCCGGCGTTCCGGATCTTTATCAGGGGAGCGAACTGCTCGACCTGAGCCTGGTCGACCCGGACAACCGCCGGCCGGTGGACTATGCGCGCCGACTCGCCCTGCTCGAACAGCTGAAGACGATCGCCGCAGGCGCCGCCGAAGCGCGCCCGGCGGCAGTGCGCGCCTTGTTCGACGCCGGTTGCGACGGCCGCGCCAAACTTTGGCTGGTATGGCGCGCGCTGCAGTTCCGCCGCGAACATGCCGACCTGTTCCTCAAGGGCGGCTACTATCCGCTCGCGCTCAGCGGCGAGCGTTCGCGCCATGCGCTCGCTTACGCGCGCCGGCTGGACGACGCCGGAATCGTGACCGTCGCAGGACGGCTGTTCGCGTCCATGGGACTGGAGCACGGCGCGCTTCCCGTGGGCGAAGCGGCCTGGGGCGACACCGCGCTCGACCTCGCGTTCCTGCCGGAGGGCACGCGCCTGCTGAACGTTCTGACAGGCGAATTCCTGCAGACGGGCGCAGCCGGCCGCCTGCCCTTGTCGCGCGCAATGACGGCTTTTCCGGGAGCGATGCTCGCCTACGGCGCGCCGGCGGTCGCACGCGCTTCAGATCCAAAAGGAGGACCCGATGGGACAGTTCTTTCATAAATTCGACTTTCTCAGCGTCGCGCAATGGGACCATGGGATCCTCACATTGTTGCGTATCGTGCTGATCGCGGTAGCGGCGTGGATCGCGCTCGGCGTGACGCAGCGCCTGATACGCCTGTTCCGCGAACGCATTGCGAGCAGAATGGAGGACCGCGAGCAGGTGAAGCGGGCGGAGACGCTGGGCCGCGTGTTCCGCTACATCGCCGCGGTGATCATCGTCGTGATCGCCGTCACCCTGATCCTGAGCGAACTCGGCATTGCCGTGGCGCCGATACTGGGCGCAGCCGGCGTGATCGGCCTGGCAGTCGGTTTCGGCGCGCAAAGCCTGGTCAAGGACTACTTCGCGGGTTTCTTCATCCTGCTGGAGAACCAGATTCGCCAGGGCGACGTGGTCGATATCGCGGGCAAGGCCGGGCTGGTGGAGGAGGTGACGCTGCGCTACGTGAGGTTGCGCGACTACGACGGCAATGTGCATTTCATCTCGAACGGCCTGATCACTACCGTGACCAACATGAGCCGCGGTTATGCGCAGTCGGTGGTGGATGTCGGCGTCGCCTACCGCGAGGATACGGACGAGGCGGTCGGTGTGATGCGCGAGATCGGCGCGGAAATGCGCGCCGACCCGACCTTCGGCCCGAAGATCCTCGACGAACTGGAGATCGCGGGCGTGGACAAGTGGGGCGACTCGGCGGTGATGCTGCGCTGCCGCTTCAAGGTGCAGCCGCTGGAGCAGTGGAACGTGCGGCGCGAGTTTCTGCGCCGGCTGAAAAAGGCGTTCGACGCGCGCGGCATCGAAATTCCGTTCCCGCATCTCACCATCTATGCGGGCGTCGCCAGGGACGGCAGCGCGCCGCCGTTCAGGGTGCACGGGCCGGACGCGGCCGCGCAGCGGGAGTGAGCGGCCGATGATTGTCCTATTCTCATCCGCGGCGCCGAGCGCGCCGCCCTGCAGGCGAGCGCAGCCATGACGCGGCCGATTGCCCCGCCCGCGGCCGACGCCGACGCGCTGATCGAGACCTGCCGCCAGAAATCGGTGGAGTTGCTGCGCACCAACCTCACGCCGCAGGGCATACTCGCCGCGACCCCCGGCGCGCGCGCCGACTCGCGCGGCTATGCCGCGATATTCGGGCGCGATGCCGCGGTGTGCGCGATCGGCATGGCGCTCTCCGGCGACGAGGTGCTGGCACGCGAAGCCGCCGCCGGCCTGGTGACGCTTGGCGAGTATCAAGCGACGAACGGCCAGATCCCGAAATTCGTCGACGTACGCCGGCACGAAGCCGACTTCTGGTACCTGGGCTGCATCGACGCCACGCTGTGGTGGCTGATCGCGCTTGAATACCTCGATCGCCGCGACCCGGCCGGCGCCCTGTGGCAGAAGCTCGCCCCGGGCATCGCCAAAGCCATCCAGTGGCTGGAGGCGCAGGAGCACCAGCGCTTTTTCCTGCTGCAGCAGAACGAAGCGAGCGACTGGGCCGACATCATGCCGCGCTCGGGCTTCGTGCTCTACACCAACGCGCTGTGGTATTGCGTCAAACGACTCTATGGGCTCGCGCACCTCGAGGAGACGCGCACGAATTTCAACCAGCTGTTTCATCCGTTCAGCGCCGCGCTGTCCGAATACCGTCGCGCGCGGCTGCTGACGCACTACGTGAAGCGCGAAGCGAAAAACCGTGACCTCTATCTCTCCTTCGTCAACTTCTCCTTCTTCGGCGAGGAAGGCGACGTGTTCGGCAACGTGCTCGCGCTGCTGTGCGGGCTCGCCGACGGCGAAGCGGCGCGGCGCACGCTGCGCGCGCTCGATCGTGCGCACGTCGCCGATCCCTGGCCGGTGCGCGTGGTGTGCGAGCCCATTCCCGCCGGGGACCCGCTGTGGCGGGCCTACATGTCGCGCCATCTGCAGAACCTCGAGTGGCAATATCACAATGGCGGCGTCTGGCCTTTCGTGGGCGCCTTCTGGGTCGCGGCGCTGGCGCTGGCGGGCGAAGGCGAGCGCGCGCGCGCGGAACTGGCGAAGCTCGCGGGCGCGAACGCGCTCGACGGCTGGGCGTTCAGCGAGTGGCTGCATGGCCGCACTTTGGCGCCGCGCGGCATGCGCGGCCAGTCCTGGAACGCCGCCGCCTTCCTCATGGCACTTGACGCAGTACGCAGCGGCGGCGCGGGCTTCGCGTTGCGGCCGCGCGACGACGCGTGACTGCGCACGAACTTCCGCGGCTGAGCGTAGTGCTTGCCGCGGCAGTCGCCGCGGTCGAGGCCGAGGGCGCTCTGTTGCTGGCCGAGTTCTATCTCCCCGGCGGTCCGCGCGGCTCGGGCTCGAAAGCGCCGATCGACGAGGAAATCGAAGTTCGCCTGTGCCAGGCGCTGCAGCGCGCGCTGCCGTGTACCTTCATCGGCGAGGAGACGGGGGAGACCCGTTGCGAACAGCCGGGCGCCGTCGCGGGCTGGGCCTGGATCGTCGACCCGCACGACGGCACCAGCGACTTCCTCAAGGGCATACGCGGCTCGGCGATTTCGGTCGGGCTGGTGCGCGGTGCGGTGCCGGTTCTGGGCGTGGTGCATGCGCCCACCTCGCCCGACCGCGGACGCGAAACCTTCGCCTGGGCCGAAGGCTCGGGCCCCCTGCGCCGCAACGGCCGGCCGGTGAATTGCGACCTGCGCGCCAGCGCGCTCGCCGCAGGCGCCGTCGTATTCGCCACCGCCAGTTCCGCCTTGCGCCCGCTGGGCTTCTCGCGTGCGGTCGCGCCGGCGCGCTACGTCGCGCTCGCGAGCATCGCGCACCGCATGGCGCGCGTGGCTGCGGGCGATGGCGTCGCCACCCTGTCGATACATGAAGTGAACGAGTACGACATCGCCGCCGGCGCCGCGCTGCTGCGCGCTTCCGGCGGCGCGGTGCTTGACTTCAGCGGCAGCGAGGTCGCTTTTGCCGGCCGGCCGGGCGTGATCGTCAACGGCTGTTTCGCCGGGGCGCCGCAGGCGGCGGCGCGGCTCGCGCGCTTCGACTGGAGCGTCGTCGACAGGGAACAGCGGCTGCCCCGGCGCACGCCTACCGGCTACCCGAAGATATCCGACGCGCAGCGCCTCGCGCGCGCGCAGGGCTGCCTGCTCGGGCAGGCGGTCGGCGACAGCTTCTATTCACTGGCGGAACCCGAACGCGCCCAAGGCACCGCCGGCCAGCCGGGAGAAGGCACCGAACTGCTGCTCGCTCTCGCGCGCAGCATGTTCGCCGCCGGTCGCTACGATGCGCAGGCCGCATTTGCGGCCTACCGCGCCTGGCTCGCGTCGGCGCCGATAGCCGTCGACCCCGGCACGCGCGCCGCGCTGCAAGGCAGCCCCGATGCGTCGGACGCGTCCGCGGCCGCGCTGCTGCGCGCTGCGCCCATCGGCATCTGGGCCGCGGGCGAGCCGGCGCGCGCCGCCGCCGCCGCGCGCGAGGATGTGGCGCTGACGCACCCCAACCCGCAGTGCGGCGATGCCTGCGCCGCCTATGCCGCCGCCATCGCCGCCGGGGTCGCCGGCGGCAGCCGCGATGCGATGCTGCGTGCGGCGTTGGCGCATGCATCGGCAACGCACGCGCACACGCCGGCGCGCAGCGCCATCGAGCGCGGCGCACGCGGCGAAGCGCTGCGCGATGTTATACAAGAGCAGGGCGCCGTACTGGCCGCGCTGCAAAACGCGTTTTTCCAGCTGCGCGCCGCCGGTGATTTCGAGCAGGCGCTGTGCGCGAGCGCGCAGCGCGGCGATGCAGACGCAAATGCCACTATCGCCGGCGCGAACGCCACTAACGCCGGCGCCAACGCCGCGGTCGCCGGCGCGCTGCTCGGCGCGGCCGCGGGGCTCGAGGCGATCCCGCAGCGCCGGGTGGCGCAGGTTCTTGCGTGCCGGCCGCTCGCCGAAGCCGGCGTAGCGCGCCCGCGCCCGATGGACTACTGGCCCGACGATCTGCTCGAGATCGCCGAGGCGCTGTTGCGCCTCGGCTGAGGCGCCAGGGAATTCGGAGCGCATAGGTGCCTTCTTCATGGTTGCGCGCGCTGCTGCTGCTCGGCCTGCTCGGGCTGTTCGTCGGCTTGGTGCAGTTCAACGTCATCGCGGTCGCGTTCGAGAAGCTGGGCTTGTCGCGCGCAGCGGCCTACCTGCTGTTCGTGA